>Ga0137307_100205_pt1 | contig 90453 bp, 85 predicted proteins | sample NAcewD2O_March_2_FD_97180 | JGI IMG/M metagenome (GOLD analysis project Ga0137307, IMG submission 97180) | Mouse cecal microbial communities from Vienna, Austria - N-Acetylglucosamine amended D2O_March | ecosystem: Host-associated > Mammals > Digestive system > Large intestine > Cecum | place...
CAATATATCGTAGAACGGGAATTTTTAGGTAAATTTTCCGTAGAGGAATTGCTTGTCCGTATCGTGAAATCTCATGTAAAAAAAGGACTATCAAGAGGGTAAAACCCTTGAAAACAATGGAAAGAAGCCGTACTTTATGGTATAATATTATCATAGGTACGGCAGTTGAATAGGTGGAAAAATGATTTATCAAAAAGGTTCAAACTTATTTAACGTGGCTATTTATATCAGATTATCACGAGAGGACGGAGATAAGGAAGAAAGCGATAGTGTAGGAAATCAGAGAAAACTTTTAACAGAATATGTGAACAAGCATGATGACTTTATCTTATATGATGTTTATATTGATGACGGTTTTACGGGAACGAATTTTAATAGACCAGACTTTCATAGAATGATTGCTGACATTGAAGATAACAAGGTAAATTGTGTTGTTGTAAAAGACCTTTCCCGTTTCGGACGAGATTACATTGATACGGGGCGATATTTGGAAAGAATATTTCCAGAGCTTAATGTTCGTTTTATTTCTGTAACAGATAATATTGATAGTATGAAGCAGGCATACGATATGTTACTTCCTATTAAAAATATATTCAACGAACAGTATGCCAGAGATATTTCTAATAAAATTCAAGCGACTGTAAAATCAAAGCAGAAAGCAGGGGAATTTATCGGGGCTTTTACAAGTTATGGTTATAAGAAATCTCCTGCAAATAAAAATAAACTTGTGATTGATGAATATGCGTCCGAAGTTGTAAAAAGAGTATTTACTATGTATGCACAAGGAATAGGAAAACAAAGCATTGCCAAAATACTAAATGCAGAGGGTATCCTTTGTCCGTCGGAATATAAGAAGCTCAACGGCGAAAATTACAAAAATTGCAACCGTTTAGAGAAAACTTCTTATTGGACGTATTCTACGATTAAAGTGATGTTACAAAATGAGCTTTATATTGGAAACATGGTACAAGGGAAGAAACATCAACGTATGAGAAGCAAACAGCGTCCAGTTGAGAAAGAAAACTGGATAAGGGTTGAAAATACACATGAACCGATTATAGACCGTCAACTGTGGGATAAGGTACAAAAACTGCTGACGAAAAAGCATAGGGATATTGATTTAGAAACAAATAAAAATATCTTTGCAGGTTTTATTAAGTGTGGTGATTGTGGTCGGGCAATGATGAAAAATTTCTGGCGACGTGCTGACGGAAGTAAGTCCTATTCATTCTATTGTGGAACTTACAAAAGAAGTGGAAAAGATTATTGCACTCCGCACACGCTCCCGTTTCAAGTATTGAATGATATTGTGCTGGGAGATTTAAAGCAGATTATCCGCAATGTAGAGAACTTGCAGGAACTTGTAAAATCACAATCTTTCACAGCAACAAAAATCAGAAAATCAACAGACATAGAACTGACAAAGTTAAAAGCAGAGCTTGAAAGAGTGAAGAAGCTGAAAAAGTCAATTTATGAAGATTACAAAGACGAACTGATTTCTAAAGAAGAATTTCTTTCTTATCGAGAGGACTATCAACAAAAAGAAACGCTTTACTCCAAACAGATTGTAACGCTGGAAGAAAAGAAAAAGGAAAGTGTAACAGAAGATGTTTTTGAAACACCGTGGTTAAGGCGGTTGTTGGAACTGAAAGACATTGAAGAATTAGACAGAGATATTATTGTGGAAATGATAGACCAGATAACAGTTTATGAAAACCGCAAACTTAAAATCTCATACAACTTCGGAAATGAGCTGGAACATTTATTTTCAAGCGTTTACTGTGAGGACTTGGAGAAAAAGGCTATCTAATCTCAATACATTTCTAACTCCCCATATATACTGGGGAATACATATCACAATTTGCGTAAACTACAATCAGCACATGGAGGCCGGGATCCGGGAGCGGTATATAACGGCAGGCAGGAAAAGGATGATGTACTTAGGCTTACGCTGGCAGTGGGCGAGATTTTACAGAACAATGGGATCGATGTGGAGTATACAAGGACAACCGATATATACGAATCGCCCCTGCAGAAAGCGATGGAGGCGAATGAAGCCGGGGTGGATTTGTTTATATCCATCCACCGCAATTCTTTTCCCACAGAAAATACGGCCTTTGGAGTAGAATCTCTGGTTTATGATCTGTCGGGGCTGAAATTGGAGATTGCCGAATCCATTGACCAGCAGTTAGAGACGATAGGCTTCCGGGATTTGGGAGTGAAAGCAAGGCCGAATCTGGTAGTGCTGAGGCGGACGAATATGCCGGCGGTGCTGGTCGAGGTTGGATTTATCAATTCCGATGTGGACAATGAACTGTTTGATGCAAATTTTGATGATATTGCGCTTGCGATCGCAGAGGGGATTTTAGATGTGCTAAGGAGCCAGGGGCTGGTTCCCGATGCTCCGGGGCAGGGTACAGGCGGCGGAAATGTGCCGGGAGGCAGCGCGGCGCCGGGATACCGGGTACAGGTCGGAGCCTTCCGCAATCAGCAGTATGCAGGGCGTCTGCTGAATGAACTTCTCGAGCAGGATTTTCCGGCATATCTTATTGATTCCGGCGATTATATCCGTGTTCAGGTGGGAGATTATGCCGATATGAATCAGGCGGTGGAGATGGAACGGAGATTGAAAAGAGAAGGTTATCAGACGGTACTGATACGAGGCTGAGAGACGGCTGGATAGATAGGGGGGCGGCAGCAGGATATACTGCCGTTCCCTTTGAATTGTAGGAGTTATTCACCCACTGTTACATAAAAACCGCTGCTTTCAAACCGCTCTTTGAGACGTGCCATCTCCTCATCAGAGGGAGGAGCAAGTTCCTCCAGACCGTATTCCATGTCAAGCTTTTCGTATTTGGATACTCCTAAACGGTGGTAAGGAAGCAGGCTTAGAAGGAAGTTAATGGTATCATGGATGTTTTTGTCCGTATTATTGATTCCTGGTATAATAGGAATCCGCACAATAACGTTTGCTCCGGAGGCTGTCAATTTTAGAAATTATCTAAAATTAACCGGCTGGATACGCCGGTAAATTTTCTGTGGGTTTCCCAGTCAATAATCTTCAGGTCATAGTAAAAAAAGTCAATATAAGGAAGAAGCTTTTCATAAACCTCCCACCGGACATATCCGCAGGTTTCGATACAGGCAGATATGTTCTGCGCCTGGCATTCTTTGGCAAGTGCATATAGAAAATCCTCCTGACTGGCGGCCTCGCCGCAGGAGAAGGTTACGCCTCCTCCTGATGTATTTGTGTAAATATTCCGGTGGATTCTTTTCGTTAAATCTTGCTGAAACATTCGGCTGGGTCAGTCTTGTAAGGCTGACGCTGTCTAAGCAGAGCATCGTAAGGTCGTTAACGGCATCTTCGCCGGAAGGGGTAATCCCCCCAAGTGTCAGATTCTGGTAGGCAGGGTCTCCGCCGGAAAAGCGGGTATGGCTCCAGGGGCGGATTTTAACTATGCCGAAAGCCTTTATCCACAAGCACGCAAGCAGTTCAACCGCCGCCTCCTGGGTGATCCTGCCCGCGGCCAGATCTTTTTCGTAATAAGGATACAAATACTGATCCAGACGGCCGAAAGACATGGAATGTCCGTTGCTTTCAATCTGAGAGAGCAGATGGGCGAACCACACGGTCTGGACAGCTTCATAGAAGGTAGCGGCAGGGTGCCGGGGAACGCGCCTGCAGTTGTTTGCAATAGACAGGAGCTCTTCCCTGCGCCCGGCATCGGTTTCGTTCTCTGCCATGCTGCTGGCAAGGACAGCATAACGGTGTGCGTAATCAATCATTCCCTCATAAGCAAGGATTACGGATTCGTAGAAAATGTGTTTGTGATGGCTGGCAGGATCAGTTAAGTCCAATGCGTCCAGATGCGCTCTGGCTTCGTCAATAATTCCCTGCGCGCCCTTATTCAGCAGGGCCTCAAAATCCAGCATAATGTGTCCGTCTCCGGATGTCATATTGCCATTTGCGGAAAGAACCTTCATTTCATATGCATCCTTTGCTTCTTTCGGGAGAGTGGCCTGGCACCGGTCCTCCAAGGTTTTTCCTTTCCACCATTCTGCAATATCCAGAAGCTCCTGCCGGACTTCTTTTCTTACCTGAAAGCGGTCGCCCGGCCGCTTTGCTAATTCATCAATTTCTTCAAAAATCCAATTTACACAGTATTCCGGAAAAATAGAGGCGGCTCTTAAGGAGGCGGCGTGGTTGCCGGCCTTCGATGAATAAATTGATTTTGTTCAGTATATTCTTAAATGCATAAGCCCGCTTTTTGATTGGAGGCTCAGCCTCATGTTCTTTGTATGCTTCTGTTATATAACGCGCCCGCTCTACACAGACCTCCTGCTCCGCGTGGATGGATTCTGATTTGAGTACCTGGATACGTTTTAACTGCCTGCCGGATAAATTACATTTTCTGTATGTACGATACACGATCTCTTCATCTCCTTTTTTGAAATTACAAAAATAAACTAATTCACAAATGTATAATATAGCATGTTGTGACAGATGCCAATAGGAAAAATATAACAGGATAAAAGAATAAAGCTGAATTCTGCAAAGATAAAAACCAGGCAGATTATTGTGGAAAATGTGCATAATGTATATTTAATTAAGAATAATAAACGTAAATCAACATTATAAACGTTTAAAAATGTGATTAGAAAAGAACTATTTCAAAAATTGATTTGAATCATTATTTACAAAATAATATGGTTTTAAAATGATTAAGGTGATAAATGTGAAAAAGAAAGAGGAGAGAATCAGTTTATTATCCGGAAGGAAACATATAATAGGTTCAAATTAATGGATACCCGCTTAACGGTAAATACGAACAAAACAATTCAATAAGGAGGATACTTATGAAGAAAATATTGGCAATTTGTTTAGCGGCGGTTATGGTGCTCAGCCTTATAGCCTGCGGCGGAGAAACATCGAAGAAAGAAGAGAATAATGAACCGGCAAAGGAAGAGACGGCAGGACTTGATAAGTCATGTGTCGGCCGTTTTGCAGATTCGACAACGTTTGATCCGGATACGGAAGAGGATGCCATGGCTGGAGGAGAGCTTTCGGACAAAGGCAGTCTTGATGATCTGGATATTGACTGGTCAACGGTAAAGGCGGCAATTATTGTTAAAACACTTTCTAACGAGTCTTGGACAAACATTGCCGGCGGAATCAAGGATGCACTGGAAGCGCGCGGCGTAAAAACAGTTGATCTGGCCGCTCCGGATAGTGAATCTGATGCGGAACAGCAGCAGGCACTCTGTGATGCACTGGTTAATAAAGGCTATGACATTATCTTCATGTCGCCTCAGGGAGACACGACACTTGATGCACAGTGCAGAGAGGCACACGATGCAGGTACGCTTGTAGTGAATGCATTTGATGCAACGATGCAGGGAGCAGATCTCTATGTGGGCAACAATAATCTTGATATAGGACGTTCTGCGGCAGAATACATCTGCGGAGAATGGTGTGGAGAAGAAGGACAGGTTGCAGTAATTGAAGGACTTCCAGGAGCATATGCATCCATTAACCGTACAGCGGGCTTCCTTGAGAAATGCGAAGACTATGACGGGATCGAAGTGGTTGCTGACGCGGTAGGTAACTGGGATCGTCAGGAGGCTATGGATCAGGCTGCAACAATCATCAACCAGTATCCGGATATCAAGGGAATCTACTGCTGTAATGATACCATGGCACTTGGCGCTATTGAGGCCGTCAAAGAAGCTGATAAGCTTGGCGAGATCTGCGTAATCGGTTCCGACGGCGTTGAGGGTGCGATTGCTTCCATCGGCGACGGCGAGCAGACAGGTACGATTGACCTGAATCTCTATGAAGGCGGCAAGATGGCAGGAGAAGCCAGCCTCTATCTTCTGGCAGGAATTGAGATGCCGAGAGTGGTGAAGGTTCCTCAGATTGTTATTACTAAGGATAACACAGATGACCATATCGGCTATGATGGGGATAAATAAATTACCAAGATTATAATGTAAAAAGAAACTCAAAAGAGTCCGGAAATTTCTAAAGTCTCTGGACTCTTTTAAACAGAAACAGTGATGGGGGAAATAATGAACGAGAATCGGGAAGTAATCCTGCATTTAAAAAATATCAGCAAGTCTTTTCCGGGTGTAAAGGCACTGCGGAATGTGAGCCTCGAAGTCCGCAAGGGCGAAGTCCATGCTCTTGTGGGAGAGAACGGAGCGGGAAAATCTACGCTGCTGAATATTATGAAAGGGATTTATACGGCGGACGAAGGCGAAATTATTTATGAAGATCATCCTGTAACGATAAAGGGCCCCGGCCATGCAAGCGAAATTGGTATTAATATGGTGCATCAGGAGCTGAATATGGTTCCGGAGCTGACGGTAGGACAGAATATTCTTCTGGGTAATGAACCGGTCAATGTGGGAATCATTAATTACAAGACGCTTTATGAAAAGTGCGAAAGAATATTAGAGGAGCTTGGATGTCCATTTGGCGCCGCAGAGAAATTGGGGAATTTAAGTGTGGCGAATATGCAGATGACAGCAATCGCCCGGTGCCTTATGCGTAATTCAAAGGTGGTTGCTCTGGACGAGCCTACGGCAAGCCTGTCGGAAGTAGAGATCCAGCATCTTTTTACGATTATAAAAAAATTAAAGGAGGCAGGGACGGCAGTCATCTATGTATCCCACCGCCTTGAGGAATTGTTTAAAATTGCCGACCGGGTAACCGTGTTCCGAGACGGCGAGCATATTGCTACAAAGAATATTGGAGAGGTCACAAGGAATTCTCTTGTAGAGCTTATGGTCGGACGGAGCGTGTCGGAGTATATGGCTCATAGCAAAGACTATTCAACAGATGAAGAGGTGCTGAGGGTAGAAAATCTTACATCGAAGGGTGTGTTTGAAAATGTATCCTTTTCTCTGAAAAGAGGAGAAATACTCGGGTTTTCAGGCTTGGTAGGCGCCGGACGTACCGATGTTATGAGAGCCGTTTTTGGTGCTGATAAGTATGATTCCGGTGAGATATTCCTAAATGGGCAAAAGACGGATATTAAGAGCTGTGAAGAGGCGGTCAAGGCAGGGATTGCACTCCTTCCAGAAGAGAGAAAGGCGCAGGGGTTTATTGGAGGCATGAGCAATTCCATGAACATTAATATCAGTTCCCTTGGGAAATTCATGAAAGCCGGCGTAATCAATTATAGAAAAACCGGTGCAAATACAGACCATTATATAAAGGAACTTAAGATTACTCCGCCGAATCCGGCGGTGCATACGAATAATCTGTCGGGCGGCAACCAGCAGAAAATTGTGCTTGCAAAATGGATGAGTGTAAATTCGCAGATTATTATATTTGACGAGCCGACAAGAGGACTTGATATCGGGGCCAAAAGCGAGATTTACAGACTTATGGATGATTTTGTGAAACAAGGAGGTTCCATTATCATGGTATCTTCTGAACTGCCGGAGATTCTCGGAATGAGCGACCGCATTATTGTAATGTATGAGGGCCGCATTACGGGGGTACTTAACGGCAGGGGAGCCGCAGAAGCGGATGTATTGCATTATGCGATGGGAGGAGATGAAACAAATGAATAACGAAAGATATATAATCAAAGAACCCTGGTATAAGAAATATGCACGTACAGGCAGTACAATTCTCTCGCTGCTGGCGCTCTGCGTGTTCTTTACGATCGCCACTCCGGATTTCCTGAACGCACAGAACCTGATGTCGATCGTAAGAGCCTGCTCGGTAACGATTATTATGACTATGGGTATGCTTATTGTAATCCTGACCGGTGGAATTGACCTTTCAGTCGGGCCGATCATAGCGGTAGTGGGAGTTATGCTGGCAACGATGCTCGTGGGCGGAATGCAGCCTTGGCTTGCAGTCCTGCTTGCTCTGCTGCTGGGCTGTTTCATGGGACTGATCAATGGATTTTTTGTTTCGGTATTTAAGCTGCAGGCATTTCTTGTAACGCTGGCAACACAGACGATTTTCAGAGGCTTCTCACTGCTCTATACAAAGGGACGGCCGGTGCCGAACGTGCCTTCGTCCTTCTGCTCGGTGGTCGGCGGGAAGCTTGGGGGCTGGCTTCCGATGCCAGTGGTCATTATGATTGTGTCGGTCATTATTTTTGCGCTTGTTGTGAAATATATGAAGGTCGGCGTATACGCATATGCAATTGGCAGCAATGAGGAAGCGTCGAGGCTTTCGGGAATCCATGTGACGAAATATAAGATTTATATTTATATGATCGACGGCCTGCTGTGTGCACTGGCGGCGGTAACGATGCTGGGACGGCTCGGCGCGGCAGAGCCTACAGCGGCAACAGGGTATGAGCTGAATGCGATTTCGGCATGTGCCATCGGCGGTGCGTCGCTTGCAGGAGGAAAGGGAAGCGTTATGGGAGCCGTTATCGGCGCTCTTATCATGCAGGTTTTAACGAATGGAATGACGCTTTTGAATGTGCAGTCTTATTATCAGCAGATCGTAACAGGTATTGTGATTTTGATCGCGGTGCTTATTGACAGATTTATGAATAGGGAAACAAAATAATTGGCAGGCTAACAGGCAGATAAAGGAGGAAAAAATGAATTATAAACCATTTGACGGAACGATTTCTATTAAAGATAAGGTAGCGCTTATTACAGGTGCCGCAAACGGTATTGGAAAGGCGGCGGCGCTTGCATTTGCAAAAGGCGGGGCGAAGCTGGTGCTCATCGATATGAATCCTGAGGTCGAGGATTATGCGAAGGAGCTTGCAAAGGAGTACGGCGTTGAGACGCTGCCGGTTGTATGCGATCTGACCCCTGTAACAGCGGGGCCGATGATTGTTGAGAAGGCAGATGCCAGATTCGGGCGTATTGATATACTTGCAAGCGTTGCAGGCATCGGACTTGTAGATTATGCGGTAGATATCACAGAGGAGCTGTGGGATAAGACGATGCTGATCAATGCAAAGGCGGCATTCTTCCTCTGCCAGGCGGTTGGGAAATATATGATCAAGCAGGGCGGCGGAAAGATTGTTGCAGTTGCATCGCAGGGCGGCGTGATCGCTACAGACAGGCATGCGGCTTATACAGCGAGCAAGGCGGCTCTCATCGGAACGATTAAGACCCTTGCCCTTGAATGGGGGAAATATAATATCAATGCGAATCTGGTTTCTCCTACTGTAGTTCTTACGGAGATGGGAGAGCGCATCTGGGAAGGCGAGATGGGCGTTGAAATGAAGAAGAAGATTCCTTCCGGGCGCTTCTGCTATCCAGATGAGATTGCGGCGGCAATTCTTTTCCTTTCAAGCGATGCGGCGAATATGATCAATGGAGAAAATCTTCTTGTGGACGGCGGTTATACGGTACAGTAATAGAATCTGACACGGAATTTAGGGGGAAATATGAGCATTCTTGGATTTGATCTTGGAACAGGTTCCTGCAAGGGAGTTGCATTTGACTCCTCCGGGAATATCCTTGCAAAAGCAGAAAAGGGGTATGATACTTACAGCCCCAATCCGGGGTGGTGTGAGCTTGACCCTATGGAGTTTGTCAGGGCAGTCAGGGAGGTATGCCTTAGCATCAGGGAGAAAATCCCGCATGATGAGCCTGTGGCGGTGGCTTTCAGCTCTCATGGAGAGACGATCATTCCCGCCGGCTTCCGGAGAGAGCCTTCCGGGCCTGCATATATGAACGCGGATAACCGTGCATTTGCGGAGGTGGACGAACTGGTAAAAAAGATTCCGGCAAAAAGAATTTATGAGATTACCGGTACGCCGCCGCATCCTATGTACGGACTTGCCAATATCCTGTGGGTAAAGGAGCATGAGCCGGAGAGGTATCAGGCTACGGATAAATTCTGCCCCCCAGAAGCATTTCTCATGGTTACAATGGGATTTGACCCGGTGTGTAATTATTCAAACTGCTGCAGGAATATGGCATTTGACATTAGAAAAAAAGAGTGGTCGCGGGAGATTCTTGATGCGGCAGGAGTAGATATAGAGCGTATGTGCATACCGGTTCCTTCCGGACAGCTCATCGGTAAGCTTGACAGAGAGCATGCCGCGCTGTTCGGCCTTCCGGAGGGGGTTTCGATTGTGACAGGAGGCTTTGACCATTTCAGCACGTCTATTGGTTCGGGGGCAGTGCGAAAGGGTATGGTCTCATGCTCCTGCGGGACATATGAAGGGCTTACGAGTCTTTCTGATGAGCCAAATACATCGGATGAGGCATTTGACTGCTGCTTGAATACATTCTGCCATCTGGACGGCAGATATTCTAACTTTGTCTATGTGCCTGCCGGTATGGGGACGAAGTGGATCGTAAACGAAATTTGTAAAACAGAAAAGGATCGGGCACAGCAAATGGGCATATCGGTTTACCAGCGGCTTGCAGAGAAAGTGAAGGAGCTGCCGCAGAAGCCGACGGAGCTGTATTTTCTGCCGTCTACAGCCTTCACGCCCAGCAGGTCTGCGGTGCGCTGTGCCAGCGGATGGATTCCGCCTCCGGTTATGGATGCGACAACATGCTGTGTTTCTGTTTCGGATACAATGAGCGGTCCGCCCCAGCCGCCCTGTCCACGTTCAATCTTTACAACTGGTTTCATGCTATTTTCCCTCCTTTGTAGTCTCACGTCCAAGCATTGCTTTTGTTACAAATTCAGTGATATTGCCGCGTAGGAACATAACGATGATACCTACGAGGAAATAACGGATTGCGAGCGGGGTAGTGGAAACGCCCAGAGTTGTAAGGCCTGCGGAAATACCCAGCCATACAAACAGCTCGCCGGAATTTGCATGAGGGAATATGCCGGTGATCGGATGTGCAAAAGAGAACAGTGAGTCAACCGCTGCCGGTTTACAGTCCACGTCTACGAACCGCCCGATGGTATAGCACATTGGATTAGTAAAGAAGAACAATCCCATAAATGGTATGACCGTATATCTGAGAATACGGAAACGGGTAATCCGTCTGGCAGCGCTCATAACCTTCTCCTTGCCCACCAGGGCGGTTAAAGCGTTGATAAGCGTCAATAAAATAAGTATATTTGGTAACACTCCGGTTATCAGACCAACCAGATTTTCTGCGCCCGCACTTACAATGCCGGTAAGTCCGTTTGCAAGGTTCACTAGAAATTCCATACAAGTCTCCTCCTTTTAAATGTGAAAATGTATTTATTATTGCGTCTCAGTACCGGTCTGGGAATGTACATCCATGCCGGCGGCCTCGCGCAGATAACCAAGCTGTTCCACAGCCTTGTTGAAGGCGGCCAGATAGCTGCTCTTTTTCAGACAGCTTCGGACTTCCTCCAGAGGCATTCCGATATAGGCTGTGTTCTGCTTCGGAGTGATGAAAACAGAATATCCCTCCATGTCGTAATAATCCACAAGCTTACCGTTAAAATCTACTACAAGGATCATGAATACGCCCTTTTTGATCACGAAGAAAGCCTTTCTGCATGAACCGGTTACCAGATGGCAGCCTTCGCCTTTGTGCTGTTTCTTTATGGTGTCGATTAGACTATATACGCGCTTGAGCTGAATCCATGAAAAAATGCTCTGCAGTACATAGGCGGCAAATAAAATAGCCAATAGTGATCTAAGCATATATAACGGCCTCCTCTCTTGAGATTATGTGAAAGTTGAAAATTACGGTTTGTTTACTGTGAAATTTACTGAAAAATACATTTGAATTGCACTTATCCTATACAAAATGTTTGAAAAATGCAATATAATGGCATAAAGCGGAACAATTTCTACGTCCTTTGGGATGTGTAGTCTGCCCGGCTGTAACAATTGTTCCAAAGATTGTCGGTTTGTTGACAATTGCTCTGCACAGCGATTAACATACAATTAATATAAAGAAAAGAGGAGTGGATCGAATTATGAAAACAACAGCAGTCCGCCTTTATGGAGAGAAGGATCTCCGGCTGGAAAGCTTTGAACTGCCGGAGATGAAAGAAGACGAAATACTGGTTAAGATTATTTCAGATAGCGTCTGCATGTCTACGTATAAGCTGGTGCAGCAGGGAGATAAGCATAAGAGGGTTTCTGAGAGCCTGTCGGAGCATCCGGCTGTTATCGGGCATGAACTGTCGGGAATAATCGTAGAGGCTGGAAGCAGGTGGAAGGATAAATATCAGAAGGGCATGAAATTTACGGTGCAGCCGGAGGTAACGATCGGCGGTGTTTCCAGAACAGTCGGATATAATTATGGAGCTTACGGCGGCGACAGTACGTATTCCATACTTCCGGCGGAGGTAATGGAGACAGGAAGCCTGATCCTGTTTAAGGGGGAATCTTTCTTTGAGGCATCCTTATCAGAGCCGGCATCATGCATTATTGCAGGCTATCACCGGATGTACCATACATCAAAAACCAGCCATCAGCACATCATGGGAGTAAAGGAGCAGGGAAGCCAGATTATATTAGGAGCCTGCGGTCCTATGGGGCTGGAATGCATTGACTATGCTCTACAGATCGATAACGGTCCCAGCCTGATCGTGGCTGTAGATGTTTCCGATGAACGGATCGCGAGGGCAGAAAAAATGCTGAAGCCGGAGGATGACACGAAGAAGCTGATTTTTGTTAACAGCGGGAAGCTGGAGGATCCGGTAGAGGAGCTTAGGGCTTTGACGGCGGGGTATGGATATGATGATGTATTTGTATATGCTCCTGTAAGAGCGCTTATTGAGCAGGCGGATAAGCTTCTGGCAGAGGACGGCTGTTTGAATTTCTTTGCAGGTCCGGTGGATCAGTCACTGTCTGCAGAGGTGAACTTCTATAATGTGCATTATGCGAGGACCCATACGGTAGGATTTACCGGAAGCACCAATGAGGATCTGTATGAAGCTCTCAGACTCATGGAAGAGGGACGTATCCATCCGACAGTAATGGTTACTCATATTGGGGGTCTGGAGAGTGCGGTGGATACTACATTGAATGTGCCGGGGATCCCGGGCGGTAAAAAATTGATTTATCCGCATATTGATCTGCCGTTGACGGCTATTGAGGATTTCCGGAAGCTGTCGGAGAAGGATGAACTCTTCGGGCGGCTGGCAGATTCCTGTGACAGGCATCAGGGATGCTGGAATGCAGAGGCGGAGAGGATTCTTCTGGAGCATTATCAGGTTGATCTGACAAAATAGAGAGAAGGCCTTTAAGAGGCTGTATTATGAGCGGGAAGCAGCGGAGGACAGGCACTGTGGGAGGAACAATAGATGTGGAGCTGCTGGTCCAGATTGCTCATTTATATTATGATGAGGAAATGACACAGCAGAAAATTGCGAAAAAGCTGAATATGAGCAGGTCGCTGGTTTCAAAATTACTGGCAAAAGCGAAGGAGAAGGGGATTGTTAAAGTTACGATTTCTGATGAGGTGAACCGGCCGCATCAGCCCTTGGAAGCTCAATTAAAGAAGCTGTTCGGCTTGTCAGAGGTTATTATCACACCAGCGGATTCGGGGGCGAATAACCAGAAGCTGGCATAGGAGGCCGGACGGTATCTTACCAGAAGACTGTCGGAGGTCACAAAGGCGGCGGTTTCGGCGGGAAGAACGACAAGAGAGATCGCGGAGTATCTTTCCGTACCCAAGTCCTATTTTTATGTAGTGTTTGTTCCTATGTCCGGCGGACTGAGTGATGAATATTCTGAGATAGAGGCGAACAGTGTAAGTGAGCTTTTTGCTATGAAATGCGGGGCAAAAAGCATGAGGCTCCATGCTCCGATCCAGGTGGATTCCACACAGGCAAAGGATATTCTGAAAAAGCAGTATTTTATTAAGAATACTTTGGACGCGGCAAGGACGGCAGATATTGCGGTGGTGGGAATCGGCAATACCTTCCGCTATGCAGAGGTGAAGGAAGCATATCTGCACGGCTACAATGCGGGAGAGCTGCCTGACAGCAAGCATATTAAGGGAGATTTGTCCTACAATTATTTTGATAAAAGTGGAAAAGCAGTTGATAACACGTGGAACAGTCTGCTGATAGGATTGAGCCTGGAAGAAATAAAGAGGATTCCAGAGGTTATCTGTGTGGCTGATGAGGTGGTAAAGGCAGAGAGCATTTACATTGCCACAAAGAGCGGGCTGATCAATACGTTGATCACAAACGAGATGGTTGCTCAGAAGGTGCTGTGGTACCATGCAAAGAGCTATGGATTAAATACAAAATAAAAAGACAGGGGAAATAGCGATGTTAGTCATATTAAAAGAATTATTGGATCAGGCGAAACAGGAAAAGAAGGCGGTAGGTGCATTCAACGCAACTACGCTGGAGAGCATTCAGGGGATCATCCGGGCGGCGGAAGAGCTTCAATGCCCAGTGATTCTGCAGCATGCCCAGAGTCATGACAACATTATTCCGCTGGAGGAAATCGGGCCGATCCTGCTATACTATGCAGAGCGGGCAAAGGTTCCCGTGGCAGTGCATCTGGATCACGGGAGTTCCTTTGAACGGTGTATGCAGGCAATCCGTATTGGATTTACGTCTGTGATGTATGATGCGTCCGCTAAGGACTTTGAGACAAATGTGAAGGAAACGGCAGAGATTGTAAGGATTTCTCATGTGGCGGGAGTCAGCGTTGAGGCGGAACTCGGCCATATTTTTACATCCAGGATCGTGGCCGGCGAGGGGGCTCAGGCAGATACGCAGGATGATTATGAGAGTTTAGACGATATCTATACAGACCCGCAGATGGCAAAGGAATTTGTAGAGCGGACAGGTGTGGACTGTCTGGCGGCGGCATTCGGTACGACCCACGGAGTCTATCTTACCGAGCCGAAGCTTGATCTGCCCCGGGTTGCGGCAATCCGTGACGCGGCAGGAATCCCCCTTGTTATGCACGGCGGCTCTGGGGTTTCCGATGCGGATTACAAAATAGCGATTGAAAATGGAATCTGCAAGGTGAATTACTATACATACATGAACCAGGCAGGAGGCAGGGCTTCCAGAGACTACTGGAAGGATGAAGGGAAACCGCTGTTCTATGACCAGATGGCGCTTGTGGCGGCGGAAGCGGTCAGGGAAGATGTGAAGAAAGCAATGCGGGTATTTCAGAAGAAGTGATTGAAAAAAGAGGGTAATGTTACCCTCTTTTTTCAATAGAGTTAAGGGGACTCCCATCTAGGAGTCCTCTTCTTTGTCTGCCGGTTCCGGCAGATACATATGCACCCGCTCGATGCGGTTTTTGTCTAATTTATCTACGACCATGCGGATACCGTCCGCAGTGGTGATCTCGTCACCGGCTTCCGGAAGTCTGTCCAGATGCTCGATGATCAGGCCGCCTACAGAATCGTAGTCGTCGGAGGAGAGCTTCAGGTTCAGCTTGCCGTTCAGCTCCTCTAAGTTAACGGAGCCTTCGATACTATATTCCCGGCCGCCCAGTTCTATAATAAAGTCCTCCTCATTCTCATCATACTCGTCATGGATCTCTCCGACAATCTCCTCTAATAGATCCTCCAATGTGATAAGACCGGCAGTTTCGCCGTATTCGTCCAGCACAATGGCAATATTGAAGGATGCCTGCCGCATCTCGATCAGAAGCTCGGCCGTATTCTTGTATTCATAGGTAAAATAGGCTTCCCGAAGAATGTCTCTTACATGGAAGTCATTCTTGTTGGTGTCATATAGCAGGAGATCCTTCATGTTGATGGTTCCGATCACCTGGTCGGTGGTCTCTTCAAACACAGGGAGACGTGTGAACTTGTCTTCGCGGAAGATGGCGATTAGTTCGTCGTAGGTGCTTTCTACGTCCGCAAAGGTTACATGAACGCGGGGAACCATAACATCCTTTGCCTTAGCATCACCCAGATCGAATACATTATAAATCATTTCCTTTTCTTCTGACTCAATCACACCTTCCTCATGGCTCACATCCACGATGGTCCGCAGCTCGTTCTCTGTCATGAAGGTGCGCTTGGCATTGGGGTCTACCCTGAGAAGAGTCAGGATTCCCATGGCCATGCCGTTTACAATGGCAATCAGCGGAGTCATCAGCCTCATGAAAATACTAACAACCGGCGCATAGGCAAGAGATATCTTTTCTGCATGGATTGTTGCCATGGTTTTTGGAGTAATCTCCCCAAATAACAGGATCAAAAGGGTCAGTATGCCGCTTGCAATCGCCACAAATGAGCCGCCCAGGCTGTAGGCCAGAGTAGTAGTCAATGAAGCCGCTGACAGATTGACGATATTGTTGCCGATCAGGATGGCGCTCAGCATCTTGCCGGAATTTTCCGTGATATGCAGAAGCGTTTTGGCGCGTTTGTTTCCTTCTTCAGCTAAGGTTCGGATCCGAATTTTGTTTACAGTAGTCATTGCAGTTTCCGCGGATGAAAAAAAAGCGGAAAGAAATAATAATAACAGTAATACAATAAATTGTATGGCATCACCCGAGTCCAATGATAAGTTCACTCCTTCTTTTTACGAAAATTATGCACAGGCATTTATGCACTGTATTGGAAATAATATACCGTATTTTGGGAAATATTGCAAGTATGGAAGAGGCGGATTGCTTTACAATAAATACAATTTAGTGTATGATTTACAAAGAATTATAAAAATGGGGTAAATATCTATGAATCAGAGATTATATGAGAGACTGGCCGCCGCTCTTGTGGAGGAAAGGGTGCTTGTATCGGAGCCGATGAAGAAGCATACGACATTCCGGATCGGGGGACCGGCGGATTATTTTGTGATGCCGCAGTCGGAGGAGGAAGCTGCGGCGGCTATTGCTGTATGCAGAGAGGAGCAGGTGCCTTACAGTATTGTGGGAAATGGAAGCAATCTGCTGGTGTCAGATGCGGGGTACCGGGGGGTTGTGATCCAGATTTTCAAGGAAATGAGCGGAGTAGAGACAGAAGGAGTCCGCATATGCGCGCAGGCGGGGGCGTCCCTTGCCAAGATTGCAGGAGCGGCTCTGGAGGCAGGGCTTACCGGATTTGAATTCGCGGCCGGTATTCCCGGAACTCTGGGCGGTGCCTGTGTGATGAATGCTGGGGCATATGGCGGAGAGATGAAGGATGTGCTGGTAAATGTTACCGTGCTGGATGAGTCCGGAAGAATCAGGAAGATTGAGAATGCAGATCTGGAGCTTGGCTACCGTAGCAGCATCATTGCCAAAAAAGGATATATCGTTCTGGGCGCGGAAATCGAGCTAAAGAACGGCAGTCAGGACGAGATACGGGAGCGGATGAATGAGCTGAGGGAGAAGCGGGTTTCCAAACAGCCGCTGGAATATCCAAGTGCAGGAAGTACCTTTAAGCGCCCGGAGGGGTATTTTGCCGGGAAGCTTATCCAGGATGCGGGACTCCGGGGATTCCGGGTAGGTGATGCAATGGTATCGGAAAAGCACTGCGGCTTTGTGATCAACGCGGGGGAAGCTTCGGCGGCAGAGGTTGATTCGCTGATGAGGCAGGTGTCAGAGCGGGTACAGGCGCAGTTTGGCGTAGCGCTGGAGCCGGAGGTTAAGAGACTGGGAGAATTTTAAGATGAGATTTGTGGTGGTGACCGGCATGTCGGGAGCAGGCAAGAGGTCGGTTCTCAAGATGCTGGAGGATGTAGGATACTTTTGTATAGATAATCTGCCGATTCTGCTCGTGCCGAAGCTTGCTGAGCTTCTGGCGGTGCCGAATGCAGAGATTAATAAAGCGGCTTTAGGAATGGATATCCGGAGCAGGTATGGGTCGGATGACTTGATGCAGGCGCTGGATGAGCTGGATGCGATGGGACTTGCCTATGAGCTTCTGTATATGGACGCTTCTAACGAGGTTCTGATCAAGCGTTATAAAGAGACCAGGAGAAACCACCCTCTTGCAGGAAACGGCAGGGTGGATCAGGGAATTATAAAGGAGAGGAAGACCCTTGCCCCGCTGCGGGGGCGGGCAGACTATATTCTGGATACCAGCAGGCTTTTAATCCGGGAATTGAAGCGGGAAGTCAATCATATATTTGTGGAGAATAAGGAATATAAGAATCTGTATGTTACGGTATTGTCCTTTGGGTTTAAGTACGGAATCCCCGGTGATGCAGATTTGATATTTGATGTAAGATTTCTGCCTAATCCATACTATATAGAAGAACTCCGCCCTTTGAGCGGTAATGATAAACCGGTACAGGAATATGTAATGGATAATGATAAAGCGGGGAAATTTCTGGAAATGCTGACGGATATGATCCGTTTTCTGATACCGAATTATATTACAGAAGGGAAGACCCAGCTTGTGATCGGTATCGGGTGTACCGGAGGAAAGCACCGTTCAGTTACGCTTGCCAACGCACTGTATGAGGCATTGGCAGAGGCAGAGAGCGATTACGGAATAAAGATTGAGCACAGAGATATAGAGAAGGATGCAATTACAAAGGCAAAGTAGGGATGGGCTATGTCGTTTTCGGGTAAAGTAAAAGAAGAGCTGGCGGAACAGTTTCCGGGAGGGAGGCACTGCCTTCTGGCGGAACTGTCAGCAATCAGCACCATGTGCGGAATTTTCGGAGAGGATGGGGAAGGGGAGGAAATCCTTACTATTCATACTGAAAATGAGGCTATTGTGAGAAAATGCTTTACATTAGTTGAAAAAACATTTAATATAGGGGGTGAAGTTTCTTCGTACACTTCTATTCGGAGCAATCCGGAGACCGGCAGTAAGATGTACTATTTCCTTGCACAGGGCAAGGGGCTTAAGGCTGTCCGGAATGCATCTGTGCAGGCGGTATGCTGTAAGAGGGCGTATCTGAGAGGTGCGTTTCTGGCCGCTGGTTCTGTCAGCGATCCAAGGAAGTCCTATCACTTTGAGATCGTATGCGGAACAGAAGAGACGGCGCAGTATCTGCAGCATTTAATGCTTGGTTTCCAGATGGAAGCCAAGATCGTCAGGAGAAAGAAGAGTTACGTAGTATACCTCAAGGATGGAACCGGGATTGTGGATATGTTGAATGTCATGGAAGCGCACGTGGCACTTATGGCGCTTGAGAATGTACGGATACTCAAGGAGATGCGCAACAAAGTGAACCGCAAGGTAAACTGCGAGACAGCCAACATTAATAAAACCGTGTCTGCCGCGGTAAAACAGATAGAGGATATCATTTATATCCGTGACAGCATTGGTTTTGATAAGCTTCCGGAAGGATTAAGGGACGCAGCCCTTACACGTCTTGAGCATCCGGAGGCGGCACTGAAAGAGCTGGGGGAGCTCTTGGAAACACCGGTTGGTAAATCCGGAGTGAATCACAGACTTCGGAAGTTAAGCGAGATAGCAGAAAAGTTAAGGGACGATCAGGGAGGGACAGCATGATTAAGAAACCTATCACATTCAAGTTGAACGAGGGCCTGGATGCCAGACCGATTGCTCTGCTGGTGCAGGAAGCCAATCAATATGCCAGCACGGTATATATTGAGGTAGAGAACAAGAAGATCAATGCCAAGAGTATTATGGGGATGATGAGCTTGCAGCTTGGCAATGGGGAGGAACTCACAGTAGTCGCTGACGGCGAGGACGAGGAGGACGCAATCCAGGGTGTAGAGAATTTCTTAGCATCCACGAACTAATACATACGGAGGAGGCATGGATGTGGGCATGCCTCCTTTTTTGTCATAAGGAGGTACAGGATGAAGAAGATGTTGTTTGTATATAACCCGCGTGCAGGCAGGGGACTCTTGAGACAGAGCCTGTCGGACATTGTGGATATTTTTGTGAAAGCAGGGTATGATGTGGTAGTTTATCCTACGCAGGCATACAAGGATGCTTACCGGAAGATTACAGAATTTACGGAAGAATATGACCTTGTGGTGTGCAGTGGCGGCGACGGCACCATTGATGAGGTGGTTACAGGAATGATGGGCAGGGAGAAGAAGATTCCCGTGGGATATATTCCGACAGGGACCACCAATGATTTTGCCAACAGCTTAAAGATTCCGAAGGATCTTCTTGCAGCCGCGGATAATGCAGTGAGCGGGACACCGTTTTCGTGCGATATCGGACAGTTTAATGATGATGTGTTTGTATATATTGCCGCATTCGGCCTATTTACAGATGTATCCTATGAAACAAGACAGGAATTGAAGAATGTGCTGGGGCATCTTGCATATATTCTGGAAGGGGCAAAGCGTTTGTTTAATGTTCCGTCTTATAAGATTAAGGTGATACATGACGAAGAAGTGATCGCAGATGAATTTATTTACGGTATGGTGACAAATTCAAGGTCTGTAGGCGGTTTCCGCAATATGATAGGGAAAAATGTGAAATTCGACGATGGAGAATTTGAAGTGACGTTGATCCGCAAGCCCTCGAATCCCATTGAGCTTCAGGAAATTATTGCGGCTCTATTGATAGAGCAGGTGGATACCAAGCACATGTATACCTTCAAGGCAAAAAAGATATCCTTTGAGTCGGAGGCAGAGATACCATGGACGCTGGACGGAGAGTACGGAGGGGATCATGACTATGTCGAGATTATTGATCAGCAGTGCGCCATGAAGCTGATGGTTCCAGAGAAATATGTAGCAGAATTGTCGGCAGAATAAAACTTGACGTCTGTCAGGCTCCGTCCGGAGACCGGACGGAACCGCATGGACAAAAAATGAAAAAAATTGAAAAAAATACTTGCCTATTGCGGCTTTTTTTGCTACAATAGACAAGCACAAGATAAGTAAGTGACACGGCTCCGTGGTCAAGCGGTCAAGACGCTAGCCTCTCACGCTGGAATCCGGGGTTCGATTCCCCGCGGAGTCACTGGACGAAACCGCCGATATCCTTTGGAATAAAGGGATTCGGCGGTTTTTCGTTTTGCCGGAATAGGAAAAATGGGCAGGGGTTGTCATTTTCTTAACGGAAAGAGAAATCCTTTGTTGAGTTTTCCATAAAATTGGGATATAATGATTTTGTATGAAAGAGATACGAGAAACATTTTAAGGAAAGAAGGTAGGAGTTATGGCATTAGTAACCACAACTGAGATGTTCAAGAAGGCTTATGACGGCGGATACGCAATCGGCGCTTTCAACGTGAACAACATGGAGATCGTTCAGGGTATCACAGAGGCGGCCGGAGAGCTTAAGAGCCCGGTTATCCTTCAGGTATCTAAGGGGGCACGCGCTTATGCTAACCACACATATCTTGTTAAGTTGGTAGAGGCTGCTATTCAGGAGAATCCGGAGATTCCGATCGCTCTGCATCTGGATCACGGCGACAGCTTCGAGCTTTGCAAGAGCTGTATCGACGGCGGATTTACATCTGTTATGATCGACGCTTCTTCTAAGTCATTTGAGGATAATATCGCACTGACCAAGCAGGTTGTTGAGTATGCACACGCACACGGCGTTGTAGTTGAGGCTGAGCTTGGAACACTTGCAGGCGTAGAGGATGAAGTAGTTGTAGAAGCAGGACAGGAGAGCTATACACGTCCGGAAGAGGTTGAGGAGTTCGTAGATAAGACAGGCTGCGATTCTCTTGCGATCGCTATCGGAACATCGCACGGTGCATATAAGTTCAAGGCATCTCAGTGTACACGTAATGCAGACGGTATCCTTGTACCGCCGCCGCTTCGCTTTGACGTACTTGAGGAGTGCACGAAGCGTCTGCCGGGATTCCCGATCGTACTTCATGGTTCATCTTCTGTACCACAGGAGTTTGTTGAGATGGTTAATAAATATGGCGGAAATATGCCGGATGCGATCGGTATTCCTGAGGACGAGCTTCGCCATGCGGCAGAGCTTTCTGTATGTAAGATCAACATTGACTCTGATATCCGTCTTGCAATGACAGGTAACATCCGTAAGTACTATGCTGAGCATCCGGATCACTTTGACCCGCGCCAGTATCTGAAGCCGGCCCGTCAGGCTGTTAAGGATATGGTTGCTCATAAGATTCAGTATGTATTAGGAAGTGCTGGCAAGATTTAATTGTAACTTTCACTTGCATTTCTAAAATGATTGAGTTATACTAACATGCATAGCAAGAACAAAGGCGTTCCAACTTCGGTTGGAGTGCCTTTTTCTATTGTTACATAGGAATTTGCTTGCCTGAACGGTTGATTTGCTATATTATAGGTAGAAGTAAGTTTCTCTAGTTTGATGTAAATAAAGAAAGGAAACAAGGAAAAATGAGTGAGGTTATGAATGTAGCTAAGATATTTGGAGAAGACGTTTTTAACGATACAGTCATGCAGGAGCGCCTTCCGAAGAAGGTCTACAAGGATTTAAAGAAGATGATACAGGAGGGCAAGGAGCTTGACCTGGCAACAGCAGACGTTATTGCCCATGAGATGAAGGAGTGGGCAATTGAGAAGGGCGCGACCCATTATACCCACTGGTTCCAGCCTTTGACAGGAGTTACGGCAGAGAAACATGATTCATTTATTTCTGCACCGATGGAGAACGGCAAGGTGCTGATGAGCTTCTCCGGTAAGGAGCTGATCAAGGGAGAGCCGGACGCTTCTTCTTTCCCGTCAGGCGGACTGCGCGCAACCTTTGAGGCAAGAGGATATACGGCGTGGGACTGTACCTCTCCGGCATTTGTGAGACATGATGCGGCAGGAGCAACCCTCTGTATCCCGACCGCTTTCTGCTCTTATACAGGAGAGGCATTGGATCAGAAGACGCCGCTTCTTCGTTCCATGCAGGCAGTCAATGAACAGTCCTTGAGGCTTCTGCGCCTGTTTGGCAACAAGACAGCTAAGAAGGTTACGCCTTCCGTAGGACCTGAGCAGGAATATTTTCTGGTGGATGCGGAGAAGTTTCTGCAGAGGAAGGATTTGATCTATACAGGACGTACCTTGTTCGGTGCAATGCCTCCGAAGGGGCAGGAGCTGGATGACCATTATTTTGGAACGATACGCCAGAGAATCGCGGGATTCATGAAGGATGTCAATGAGGAGCTGTGGAAGGTCGGCGTTACGGCAAAGACACAGCATAATGAGGTTGCGCCTGCGCAGCATGAGCTGGCGCCGATCTATGCGGAGTGTAATGTGGCAGTAGACCATAACCATCTGGTAATGCAGACCTTAAAGCGGGTTGCCTGCCAGCATGGCATGAAGTGCCTGCTCCATGAGAAGCCGTTTGCGGGGGTTAATGGTTCCGGTAAGCATAACAACTGGTCCCTTACCACAGATGAAGGAAGGAACCTTCTGGATCCGGGTAAGGCGCCTCATGAAAATATCCAGTTCCTTCTGGTGCTTACCTGTATCCTGAAAGCGGTAGATGAGCATGCGGATCTTCTCCGCGAGTCTGCGGCAGATCCGGGTAATGACCACAGGCTTGGCGCAAACGAGGCGCCTCCGGCGATTATTTCTATCTTTCTGGGAGAGCAGCTTGAGGATGTGATCGAGCAGCTGATCAGTACAGGAGAGGCAACCCACAGCTTGAAGGGGGGCGCGCTTGAGACTGGCGTAGATACCCTCCCGGATGTGAAGAAGGATGCTACAGACCGGAACAGAACCTCGCCGTTTGCATTTACCGGCAATAAATTCGAGTTCCGTATGGTAGGCTCCAGGGATTCGATTGCGGCGCCTAACGTTGTATTGAATACGATCGTGGCAGAAGCGTTCGCAGAAGCCTGTGAGGTACTGGAGAAGGCCGATGATTTTAGTAAGGCAGTCCATGACCTGATTAAGAAATACGCTACCGAGCATCACAGGATCGTATTTAACGGCGATGGATACGCAGAAGAATGGGTTGCTGAGGCTGAGAGAAGAGGGCTTCCGAATATCAAGTCCATGGTAGAATCCATTTCTGCCCTCACAACGGATAAGGCAATCAAGCTGTTTGAGCGTTTTCATGTATTTACAGAGGCTGAGCTTCGTTCCCGTGCGGAGATTAAGTATGAGAACTATGCTAAGAATATTAATATAGAAGCAAAGACTATGATCGATATGGCGCGCAAACAGATCATACCTGCGATTATGAAGTACACGAAGACCCTTGCGGATACTGTGATTTCGGTAAAAGAAGCCGGAGCAGATGCATCTGTGCAGGCTGAGACACTGGCAGAGGTAACTGCGCTTCTGAAAGAAACAAGCGATGCTTTGAAAGCACTGGAAGAGGTTACGGAAGAGGCCGGCGGCATGGAAGAAGGAAAGGCGCAGGCCGAATTTTTCAAATTTCAGGTATTCCCGGCAATGGAAGCGCTGCGGGCGCCTGTTGATAAGCTGGAGATGATCGTAGATAAGGAAGCATGGCCGATGCCTTCCTATGGAGATTTGATTTTTGAAGTATAGACCCTCTGTGAACGGCGGCAATTTAGAAAATCGTTAGTAATTCTTAAGAACCTTGCACTTGGAATCCCTATACAGATATGGTATTCTTAGTGCAGGGGTTTTCATTACATAGGAAATGGTTTCTTATCGTAAAATGAGCTTTTGTTCAAGGAGATTGAGATGACGAAACGAGAATTTTTGAATCGGCTGAAGGAAGCGCTGGAGAATGGGCTGGATAGCCGCGCAGTGCAGGAGAATATGGATTATTACCGCTCTTACATAGAGGAAGAGGAAGGATGGGGACAGAGTGAAGAAGAGGTAATAGAAGAACTCGGCGACCCATGGGTGATCGCGCAGTCTGTAATTAATATGGCAGAGAACCGCTCGGCGGCGGAAGGCGGATATGGAACCGAAGGCGTGTATCATGACGGCAGGGCGGGCAGTACCGGCGGACAGAGGTATTCTAATACGCAGATCCATACCTACATGACGGGCGGATGGTGGAAGGGGATTCTGCTTTTGCTGGGGATGATTGGAATTGTACTAATCATATTTGCGGTGATCGGCGGACTGCTATCATTGGTTCTGCCGGTGCTTCTGCCGGTGCTGGTGGTCATTATGGTGCTAAGGCTGATCGGGCGGATGCGGTGAAGCTGTGGAAACGGCAGCCGGCCGGAATTTAGGGGAATATAGTATAAAGTAAAATGCGTGTTCTGAGAGGAGCGCGCTTTTTATTTCTATAGGAAAGTTTATGATTTCTTAAAAAATAATAGTAAAAGACCGATGGGGGAGCCATCGGTCTTTTGAGGGGAGTATAAATAATTAATAAGGGGTTGTAGGAAGTGCTTCTTCCTACAAGCATTAGTATAATATAGTATAAAGTAAAATGCAAGAAAAAATTATAAAAATATTAACATTATTCCAATTTTTTCAAAATTTTCCATGAAAGTAATACATAGAAGCGGAAAAACAGGAAATAATAAAGTCGTAACCAAATGGATTAGGAGGAAAAAATAATGGCAAACAATCAGAATTCTACAAATCAGAATGCATCTAATAGAAATGCATCAAGCCAGAATGCATCCAACAAGAATGCGTCAAATCAGAACGCATCCAGCAAGAACGCATCTAATCAGAATGCTTCTAATAAGAATGCTTCTAATAAGAATGCGTCCAACCAGAATGCATCCAATAAGAACTGCAGCGATAACTATTAAATGGAAAAAGGCAGAAAAAGCAGCATCGCCTAATGCTAACGCCACATAAGGAAGTAATTTGTAAATACATCAAAATACAACTTTATGGGCGTTACAAAGGCGGAAAGGCAGCGTAGAAGGCAAAAATGCTTTTTACGCTGTCCTTTCTTTGTATCACAGTAAAAATAAACCCCCTTCTATGCAGGGAGGCCGCTGAAAAAGTAGATACCGCCGTCTATATTTGGTATAATGTAATTATCAAATACAGACAGTGGAAGATGGGTAATCTTCTTGAGATCAGATACAAGTTGAGGACCGAGGGTGACATTTTCTACATAAACACCGTCCATAACGTCGATATGTACAATGTCTGCTCCGGCACGTTCTGCTTCTAATATCTAATCGCCGATTTTTGAGTGGTCACGGGCTAAAATTGATGCTGATACGTTTGGCATAATTATTCTCCTATAGTAACAAAGAAACCGTTTTTCTGGAAAATACCTGCTATTCTTTCCATTTCTGCATCAGAAGGTGGTTCAAGTTTGTTCATGGAATAATCCATATCAAGTTTATTGTATTTAGAAGCACCTAACCGATGATATGGAAGCAGGCTGACATGACATCCGGGTGAATTCTTCAGTAAAAAGCCGATGGTATCCTGAATGTTTTTGCCGGTGTTATTGACAGTCGGTATAATAGGGATCCGTACCGTCACATCGGCGCCTGTCGCGGCCAGATTGCAATAATTATCCAGAATTAACTTGTTGGAAACGCCGGTATACTCTCTGTGACGATTTTTATCAATCAATTTCAAATCGTAGTAGAAATAATCTATATAAGGAAGCATTTTCTCATATACGCTCCATTCGGCGTAACCGCAGGTCTCAATACAGGTAGAAATCTTTTGCTCTTTGCAGCTTTTAGCAACTTCATACACAAAATCGCCTTGGCAGGCAGCCTCGCCGCCGGAAAATGTGACTCCTCCGCCAGATGCGAGATAGTAAGGTTTGTCTTTTATAATTTCCCAGACAACTTCATCAACAGTTCTTAAGTAGCCTGCCATAGTTAGCGCCTGGCTGTTACAAGTATCAACACAGGTTCCGCATGAGAGACAGCTGCTGCGATTGATTTCTATACCGGTTTTACCAAAGGACAGCGCATGATTAGGACATGCTTTTACACATTGCTTACACCCGATGCATCTGGTCTTCCAGTACATGAGCTGGTAGATAGATTTCTGGGTTTCCGGGTTGGCGCACCATCTGCATTTTAAAGGGCAGCCTTTCAGGAATACGACAGTGCGTATTCCTGGGCCATCTTTGATAGCATAGCGTTCAATTTCACTAATAATTCCTTTTGTTTGCATGGCTTTCCCCTCGTTTTATAAATCGTGTTCTGTTCTTGCGATGATGTCATCCTTTGTTTTTTCTTCCAGATCATTAAACAGTGCGCTATAGCCGGCAACACGAACAACCAGATCTTTATATTTCTCCGGATTCTTTTTTGCATCCAGAAGAGTTTCTGTAGAAGTAACATTAAATTGTATATGCCATCCGCCCATAGCGAAGAAAGCGCGGATCAGATTGCTGACCTTTGCAAGCCCTTCATTTGTAACCATAACTGATGGAGCCAGACGGATGTTCAGAAGATTGCCTCCGGTAATCAGGTAGTTTGGCATCTTGGCAACGGAATTCAGCACAGCAGTAGGACCAATGATATCCGTTCCGTGGAATGGTGAACATCCCTCGGATAATGGTTCTCCTGCCTTACGTCCGTCCGGAGTGGCGCCAACCGGCGCTCCCTGAGGAACATTGCCTGAAATCGTAGCAGTACATGGATAACTCAGACAGCCGATAGGACCGCGTCCAAGGCGCGCTGTCGGATATTTATCCTGCTCTTTCATAAATGTACGATAGATATCAGAACTGATCTTATCTACGTAATCGTCATCATTGCCGAATTTAGGGGCTTTATTTACCAGCATACGGCGAATGTTTTCGCCTTCGGCGCCATCGAAATTGCTCTTTAAGTATTTCATAAGCTCTGCAGGAGTCATACGTTTATCTTCAAAGATCAATTTTTTGATAGCGGCAAGGCTGTTGGCGGTATTTGTTATGCCTGTCTCCGGACCGGTAACCATATCGTAGATGCTTCCGCCTTCCTTGGCATTCTTGCCGCGCCCCAGACAATCCTGAATCAATCCGGAGCAGAATGCATCCGGAACAACATCTTCGATCGCATAATCAATGCAATGCTCTCCGATAACTCTTAACTTAACTACATAAGCCATCTGTTCGTCATATGCAGCTCGCAATTCTTCGATACTGTTCATTTCAGCAAAGGTTTTGTCTTGTTTTAAAAGAGTGATTCCTGTATTCGGATCTGTTCCTCCGTTCATCGTGATTTCAAGAACCTTGGCAAAATTCGTAAAGCTCATACCGGCGCTTCTGTAACCAAACTTGCCCGGAATGATTGGCTCAATACAGCCAACGATGGCATAGTTGTTAGCATCTCTCGGTGTGACTCCGCGGCTGATCAGAGATGGGATCATCACACGATCACCGTGCATTGCAGGCATACCGAAACCGAGGCGGATTACTTCTGCACATTTCTTTAAGTATTCCGGCGGATTCTTTTCATTGTAACGCGCAGATACATTTGGCTGAGTTAAGCGAGTCATGCTTACGCTGTCCAGACAGATCATGGTAAGATCGTTCACCGCATCCTCGCCGTCCGGAGTGACGCCGCCCAAAGCAAGATTCTGGTAAGTTGGATCTCCGCCGGAGAAACGGGTGTGGCTCCATGGACGGATCTTAACTACGCCGAAAGCCTTGACCCAAAGGCAGGCAAGAAGTTCGGTTGCTGAGCCTTGAGAGATTCTTCCGTCTTCCAGATCTTTCTTATAAAATGGATACAAATACTGATCTAATCGTCCAAAGGACATGGAATGTCCATTGCTCTCTATCTGAGATAAGAGATGTGCAAACCATACGGACTGTACACCTTCGTAAAAGGTTTCAACCGGATACTGAGGTACGCGCTCACAATTCCTGGCGAGTGCAAGAAGATCTTCCTTGCGTGCAGCATCGGAAGTGTTCGCAGCTAATTCTCTTGCAAGAGCAGCATAACGATGCGCATAGTCAATCATTCCTTCGTAACAGATAATAACTGATTCGTAGAAAATGCGTTTGTGATGGCTGTCCGGATCACTCAAATCCAGAGCATCCAGATGTTCTTTTGCCTCATCGATAATGCCCTGTGCGCCGACCTTGATCATCTTCTCAAAATCGAGCATGATGTGTCCGTCTCCGGATGTCATGTTGCCGTTGGCAGAGAGTACGTGGGCATTATAGGCATCCTTAACTTCTGCGGGAAGTGTTGCCTGGCAGCGGTCCTGTAAAGTTTTGCCTTTCCACCATTCTGCAATATCAAGAAGTTCTTCACGAACCTCCGGGTCAACAAGAAAACGATCGCCGGGGCGGGTAGGTAACGTATCAATCTCTTCAAAAATCCAGTTCACGCAGTATTCTGGGAAAATGGAAGCGGCTCTTAAGGATGCGGCGTGATTTCCGGCGAGGAGCTGTCCATCTTCAATAAATATATCTATTTTATTCAGGATATTCTTGAATGCATAGGCGCGCCGCTTGATCATTGGCTCTGATGCATGCTCTATATATGCTTCTGTAAGATATCTGGCTCTCTGAACACATACCTTCTGCCTGGCATTGATAGAATCACTTTTAAGTTTCTCGATTCTAGATGAATGTATGGTGGCTACATTTTGATTATGATATGTTTGATACATAGTGATATCAACCTCCGTTTTAAAATATAAACTAATTTACAAACGTATAATAGTACAAAAATAAATTTGTGTCAATATATAGAAGTGAAAAATATTGTAGATTGTTGCATACTATTGACAATATTTTAAAACAAATTTAGAATATACAAAATGAAAATGGTTTTACAAAATGATTATTTTACAATGAAGGTAAGTGAAAATGGAACAAAGAATTGCATTTTTCCTAAAAAAATCTAAAATATCCCCTGCCTCTTTATGAGGTGGGGATATTTTAGGTTACACATGAAGATCTACTTATTAAGTTGTTCTTTGAGGTATTCGGAGATGGTGCTCAGTGAGGCAAGTCCATCAGGGGTTACCATCTGTATAAAACCATGTGGAGCGCCTTCGAAATATGCCAGGCGTATATCCACGCCGGCACATAGCAGCTTGCGTGCATATTTGAGATTATCTTCGAGCAGGAAATCACAGCTTCCAATCACAAGTAAAACAGGCGGTGTTTTTTCGGGGCTGGGATCAGAAAGCGGCGAAGCATATAAAGGATTGACAGCATCCATGTTATCCGGCAGATAGTATGCGAGGATTGGATCGTTTTGTAGCTGTTCGATATCCAATATTTCTGTACCGACAACGGGATAACACAGCGCCATGCAATGAATCTTTGGTCCTGAATGATCGCGTATGTAAAGTTCCAATCCTGCTGCAAGATTGCTGCCGGCTGAATCACCGCCGACTGCAAGTCTGCTTGCGTCTGCCCGATATTCCGGCGCCATACGCACGGCTTCCTGAAGTGCTGCAAAACAATCTTCAAGTGGTACGGGGTATCGATGTTCCGGGGATAGCCGGTAATCGAAATTGAATACAACACACTCGCCGGCATAAGCTATTTCTGCACACTCATATTCATAACATACATTACTTAACGTGGTAAAATTGCCGCCGTGAAAATATACGAACACAGGAAGTATACGGTCTGTTTTTGGTCTGTATACGATTCCGGTTCCTGTATAATCACCGTTCTGGTATTGTATCTCATAGCGTTCTACATCAGCGATAGGGTTGTTCTGATGCCAGCTTCTTAATTGCGCGACTCTTGTTTCTACATAACGGCTTCTGGATATGTCGTCATAAGAGTCTGAGTCATATTCTGTAAATACCGGTAAGTTAGGAGTTAAAGTGCTTCCGTGCGGTTCAAACAGCATTTGATATTTGCTCATTATCTCTCCTTTATTCGTGGATGATTACTGCTTTGATGCATTCATCAGGTTTGGTTGCGGCAAGTTCGAAAGCCTCTGGAATCTCTTCAAATTTAAAACGGTGAGTGATCATTGCTTTTCCATCTACTCTGCCGTCGGCAAGCCAGCGGATAGCAGTAGGAAAATCACCTGCATAATCAATGGAACCATTATAGGTAAGTTCTTTCCAGTTAAATTCATAAATATCTATAACGGCATCTTTGCCTGGCCAGCCTACCTGTACGAGGGTTGAACCCCTTTTGGCCGCATAAACCATCTGGTTCTGAACGGTAGCAATACCTGTAACTTCAAATAATACATCAAAGGCATAGCTTGGAATCTCCGTGGCTCCGGATTGGATCACTGCGCTGGCTCCGCGCTCCGTAGCCAGTTTGAGTCTGGCAGCACTGATATCGATCATAGTGACAGTGCCTGCACCGGATGCAAGAGCACACTGCATTACGAGCATACCGATCGGGCCTGCGCCAAAGATTGCAACATCTTTGCCTCTGAGATCGCCGGCGCGTCTGACTGCATGTACGGCTACGGCAGTTGGCTCCGCCAATGCAGCAACATCGAAATCCATATCGTCCGGAATTACATGAAGCATATGCTCAGGAACGGCCAGAAAATCTCTCATGGCGCCTTCGCCGTGACCTCCTTTAGCTTTGCCGAAATTGTGATAATCATTACTTGCTGTGAAATAAAAATCATCGCAGATGTTATATCGTCCGCTTGTACAGTTTGCACAGTGTTGGCAATAGATTCCAGGTTCGATTACAACGTGCTGGCCTACATGCAGATTGCTGACTTTTTTGCCTACTTCTGTGATGATTCCGCTGCATTCATGACCTACGGTGCAAGGCTCGTCCATGGCTCTTTTGCCCATAAAACCTGTTGTATATGTTCTGAGTTCAGAACCACAGATGGAATTGGCCATAGGTTTGATTAAAACATCGTGGTCCCCTAAAACCGGCATATCTTCCTCAACGAGAAAGAATTTGCGGTCCATTCCCAACCAAAAGCTGCGATTTTTGTTCATCATAAATACCTCCTTATCGTAATTAAGTAATTGACAGCGCCTTGCTGTCGAGTATTGAGTTGTGTTGTACTAAATTATAGATTTGAAGAAAATGTTTGTCAACAGATTTTTAAATTAATAAAGTAATAATAAAATAGATACTTTGAAAGCATAGAAAGTTTTTTGTTGTAAGAAAATAAATAAAAATATACAAATAAAAAGTATATAACAAATGGGATGTCGCAATTTCTTTTGTTTGATTAAGTGAGCGTGAAAGCCTCAAAACAAATGAAATATTTGGAATTTTAGACAAAAAATTACAAATAGTATTGAAAAATACAAAAAGTATTGACATTTATATTGACATTTAAATAATTTTGAATATAATAAACGTAAAGGTGTTATACAAATGTTAAAAATGTTTTGCGCGTAGCGATGGACATGAAATAGATGTAAGGGTGTTTTGTAAAATGTTAACGTGTGGAACAGCGGTTTGTAACTTGAACTGTTTTGTAACGAGTTTATTCTTACTTTAACGGGTGAGAATAATTTCTTGGAGGCTAGTATTCTGTCGAAAACAGTTTGTTACAAGAACATTTGGAAATGGTTGGTACAAACCAACATTAACGATTTACTTTTACTAAAAAACAATTCACACAAGGAGGACATTATGAAGAAAACATTAGTAAAAAGACTTATTGCTATTTGGATGGTTATGACCATGGCATTTGGATTAATGGCATGCAGCAGCGGTAAAGAGGAAGCAGGAGGAGAGACATCTGAAACAGAAGATGCATCTGAAGATGCTGGGGATGCAGCAGAACTTGATATGTCTGCAGTAGGACGTTTCGCAGGATCTACAGATTTTGATCCGGATACAGAGACAGACGCTATGGACGGAAATGAATTGGCTGATATGCCAGCTCTTGATTCATATGGAATTGACTGGTCAACAGCAAAGTTCGGTATCATCGTAAAGACATTATCTAACGAGTCTTGGACAAACATCGCTGGTGGTGTTAAGGATCAGCTTATAGAAGCAGGTGTTCCGGAAAAAAACATCGATCTTGTAGCACCGGACAGTGAGTCTGATGCAGAGCAGCAGCAGGCGCTTTGTGATGCACTTGTAGGCAAGGGATACGACGTTATTTTTATGGCGCCACAGGCTGACACAACACTGGATGCTCAGTGTAAAGAAGCTCGTGAGGCAGGAATTCTTGTTGTTAATATTTTTGATTCAACCATGCAGGAAGCTGACCTCTATGTTGGTAACATCAGTCTTGACACCGGACGTCTTGCAGCAGAGTGGATTTGCGAAGATTGGTGTGAAGAAGAAGGACAGGTTGCAGTTGTTGAAGGTCTTCCGGGAGCATATGCTTCTATCAACCGTACCGCAGGATTCCTTGAGGTATGTGAAAAATATGACGGAATTGAAGTTGTTGCTGACGTAGTTGGTAATTGGGACCGTCAGGAGGCAATGGATCAGGCTGCTACAATTATCAACCAGTATCCGGATATCAAAGCTTTCTACTGCTGTAACGATACTATGGAACTTGGTGTAGTTGAGGCTATTAAGGAAGCTAACAAGCATGGCGAGATCGCTGTTATTGGATCAGACGGTATTGAGGGCGCTATCACATCTATCGCAGCAGGCGATGCTACAGGTACAATCGATCTTAACCTCTATGTAGGCGGTAAGATGGCGGCAGAGGCTGCATTACGTCTTATTGCAGGCGAAGATATACCGAGAGTCGTAAAGGTTCCACAGATTGTTATCACAAAGGATAACACAACAGACCACGTTGGTTACGATCCTGATAAATAAATATTGTAGTTACATAATTTCGATAGAATACTAATTGAAGGAATGGGCCCAGAGATTTCTAGGTTTCTGGGCTTCTTTTATATAAAAAAAGAGGGCGAAAGGAGAAGATATGAACAGTAATCAAGAAACAGTATTGCACTTGAAGAATATCAGTAAATCCTTTCCGGGTGTTAAAGCATTAAGAGATGTGAATCTGGAAGTGTATAAGGGTGAAGTTCATGCTCTTGTCGGGGAGAATGGCGCTGGTAAATCCACCTTGCTGAATGTTATGAAGGGTATTTACGAGGCAGATGAGGGAGAAATCATTTATGAGGGCCAGCCGGTTACAATTAAGAACCCGGGACATGCAAGCAAGATCGGAATTAATATGGTGCATCAGGAATTAAACCTGGTTCCGGAACTGACGGTTGGACAGAATATCCTTTTGGGAAATGAGCCCCTTAAGGCAGGTATTATTAATTATTCAGAACTCTATGCCAGATGCGAAGAAATTTTAATTGAGCTGGGATGTACGTTTAGCAGTGATGAAAAGGTTGGTAATCTGAGTGTGGCGAATATGCAGATGGTGGCGATTGGACGCTGTCTGATGCACAATTCTAAAGTAGTGGCGTTGGATGAACCTACAGCCAGCCTGTCAGATACAGAGATTGAGCATCTGTTCACTATTATTAAGAAACTGAAAGATGCCGGAACCGCAATTATCTATGTGTCCCATCGGCTTGATGAGTTATTTGGGATTGCGGACAGAGTGACCGTTTTCCGTGACGGAATGCATATTGCAACGAAGGATATTCGTGAAGTTACCAGAGATTCGTTGGTTGAGCTTATGGTAGGACGCAGCGTATCTGAATACATGGCTCACAGCAATAATTATTCCGTTGAGGAAGAAGTACTGAGAGTAGAGCATCTGACATCAAAAGGAAAGTTTGAAGATATTAACTTTAAACTGAAAAAAGGTGAGATCTTAGGTTTTTCCGGTCTGGTAGGGGCGGGACGTACGGAAGTGATGAGAGTGATTTTCGGAGCGGATAAGTATGATTCTGGAGAAATCTACTTACATAATAAGAAATTGGACATTAAGGATTGCGGATCTGCCATAAAGTCTGGCATTGCCCTTATTCCGGAAGAGAGAAAGGCACAGGGATTTATTAAGGGCCAGAGCAATGCTATTAATATGAATGTCAGTATATTGAATAAATATATTAAGGCAGGAGCAATCAATTATAGGAAACTATATGACAATACAGAACATTATATTGAAAAACTGAAGATCGTACCACCGAATCCGCATGCACATACAGACACGATGTCTGGCGGTAATCAGCAAAAGGTCGTACTTGCGAAATGGATGAGTGCAAATTCCGAGGTGATGATATATGATGAGCCTACACGGGGAATTGATATTGGTGCAAAGAGCGAGATCTACAGACTTATGGACGATTTTGTTAAGAATGGAGGATCTATTATCATGGTATCCTCAGAATTGCCGGAGATACTGGGAATGTGCGATCGTATTGTTGTAATGCACGAGGGACGCATCACAGGAGAGGTGGATGGCAAGGACGCTACAGAAGTGAATGTTTTACATTATGCAATGGGAGGAGATCAATAACTATGAGTAACAATAATAATGAAAGATATATTATTAAACAGCCTTGGTATAAGAGATATGCGCGTATTGGAAGTACGCTGTTGTCACTGGTAGCTCTTTGTATCTTTTTTTCATTTGCTACACCGGACTTTTTAAACGTATTTAATTTAATGTCGGTTGTCAGAGCCTGTTCTGTTACAATCATTATGACCATGGGCATGCTGATCGTAATCCTGACCGGAGGCATCGACCTTTCAGTAGGACCGGTCATCGCGGTTGTAGGAGTTATGCTTGCCACCATGCTTGTGAATGGAGTGCATCCGGCTCTGGCAGTGATTTTTTCAATTCTTTTAGGATGTGCAATGGGACTGATCAATGGATTTCTTGTATCGAAGTTTAAACTTCAGGCATTCCTGGTTACATTGGCAACACAGACAGCGTTCAGAGGTTTCGCCCTGCTGTATACACAGGGACGTCCGGTGGCTGGCGTGCCGTCTAACTATACTTCAGTAGTCGGAGGTAAGATCGGAGGATCATTCCCTGTACCGATTTTGATTATGATCGTTGCAGTTATTGTTTTTGGGCTGGTCGTGAAATATTGTAAAGTAGGTGTGTATGCCTATGCTATCGGAAGTAACGAGGAAGCGGCAAGATTGTCCGGTATCAATGTTACCCTGTATAAGATGTCTATTTATGTGATTGCGGGATTTATGTATGCACTGGCAGCAATCACTATGATAGGACGCCTTGGAGCTGCAGAGCCTACCGCGGCGGCAGGATTTGAGCTGGATGCTATCGCAGCATGTGCAATCGGCGGAGCATCTCTTGCGGGTGGTAAAGGATCTGTGGCTGGCGCAGTTATCGGTGCATTGATCATGCAGGTACTGACCAATGGTATGACTCTGATGAATGTACAGTCCTACTATCAGCAGATTGTAACAGGTATCGTAATCGTTATTGCTATCCTGATTGACAGATTTACGAATAGAGATACAAAATAATTATTCATTCATAACCAATATAAGGAGGAGAATCATGAACTATAAACCATTTGACGGAAGTTTTTCTATTAAAGATAAGGTAGCCCTTGTAACAGGAGCGGCAAGCGGAATCGGCAAGGCAACGGCAATCGCGTTTGCAAAGGCAGGTGCAAAGCTTGTGCTGATTGACATGTCTCCGGCTGTGGAGGGCTTTGCAAAAGAGCTTACGGATGAGTTTGGCGCAGAGACATTACCGGTCGTATGTGATCTTACACCGGTAAGCGCAGGGCCTATGATCGTGGAGAAAGCAGACGAGCGTTTCGGACGGATTGATATTCTTGCAAGCATAGCAGGTGTTGGTCTGGTTGATTATGCTGTTGATATCACAGAGGAGCTGTGGGACAAGACAATGCTGATCAACTCTAAGGCCGCGTTCTTCCTCTGCCAGGCTGTAGGTAAGTATATGATCGCACATGGCGGCGGCAAGATCGTTGCAGTTGCGTCTCAGGGCGGTGTAATTGCTACAGATAGACATGTGGCTTATACGGCAAGTAAGGCAGCTCTTATTGGTACCATTAAGACGCTCGCTCTTGAGTGGGGTCAGTATAATATCAATGCGAACTTGGTATCTCCTACTGTTGTCCTTACTGAGATGGGAGAGCGCATCTGGGAAGGTGAGAAGGGCGTTGAGATGAAGAAGAAGATTCCTTCAGGACGTTTCTGCCATCCAGATGAGATTGCAGCGGCAATTCTTTTCCTTTCCAGTGATGCGGCAAACATGATCAACGGTGAGAACCTCCTGGTTGACGGAGGCTATACGGTACAGTAAATTGATTTGACGGAGGGGAAGAACTATGAGTATTCTCGGTTTTGATCTTGGAACAGGAGCTTGTAAAGGAGTTGCATTTGATTCAGTGGGAAATATTCTTGCAAAAGCGGAGAAGGGCTATGACACATATAGCCCTTCTCCGGGATGGTGTGAGCTTGATCCGAATGAATTTATCAATGCGATCAGAGAAGTGTGTCTTAGCATCCGGGCTAAGATCCCGAATGATGAGCCGATCGCAGTAGCGTTCAGCTCTCATGGAGAGACAATCATTCCGGTAGGCTATGACCGTAAACCGGTAGGACCTGCTTATATGAATGCAGATAATCGCGCAGTTGTTGAAGTAGAAGAGTTAATAAAGAAGATCCCGGCTAAGAGAATCTATGAGATTACCGGTACACCGCCGCATCCTATGTATGGACTTGCGAATATTCTATGGGTGAAAGCTCATGAGCCGGAGAGATATGAAGCTACGGACAAGTTCTGCCCGCCGGAGGGATTTCTTATGGCGATGATGGGATTTGAGCCGGTTTGTAATTATTCAAATTGCTGCAGAAATATGGCATTTGATATTCGTAAGAAAGAATGGTCGCAGGAAATTCTTGATGCGGCAGGAATCAGTGTGGAACGGATGTGCAAACCGGTTCCATCCGGACAACTTGTGGGTCAGCTTGACAAGGAACATGCAGAGTTATTTGGACTTCCGAAAGGAATTTCAGTGGTTACAGGAGGTTTTGACCACTTCAGTACCTCAATTGGTTCCGGTGCAATCCATAAGGGAATGGTTTCCTGTTCATGCGGAACCTATGAAGGTCTTACCACACTTTCCGATGAGCCGAACAGTTCCGATGAGGCATTTGATTGCTGTCTGAACACATTCTGCCATCTGGACGGTAAGTATTCGAACTTCGTATATGTGCCAGCCGGAATGGGGACGAAATGGATGGTGAATGAAGTCTGTGCGGCTGAGAGGATGAAAGCAGAGGAACAGGGTAAGTCTGTCTATCAGTATCTTGCAGAGGAAGTAGATAAGCTTCCTAAGAGCCCGACAGATATTTATTTTGCACCACATCTTGTGGGATCTTGTACACCATATAATAACCCTGCTGCAAGAGGTGTAATCTATGGAATCACACCGTATACCACCAGACCGCAGCTTTATAAGGCAACCTATGAATGTATTGCATATGAGTATACACAGTTGTGTGATCTGCTTGACAAGATGGTCGGCGAGTTTGATCTTGTACGTATGAGTGGCGGCGGCGCCAGATCTGAATTTGCACTTCAGCTTAGATGTGATAATTCCGGCAAGACAATTGAGTGTCTCGAGACCGATGAGGCTCCGGCCCTTGGAGTGGCTGTTCTTGCAGGCGTGGCAGTTGGTGTGTTTGACAGTCTGGAAGAGGGACTTGAGAAGAATGTACGAATCAGAACCACAGTGAAGCCAAATATTGAGATAACAGCAAAGTACGCCGATGCCAGAAAGATATATGATACTTTGTATCAGTCATTGGCGCCGGTCAGAGATGGGTGGAAATTATGATGAAAGAATTTATAACAGGATTACAGCATATTGGATTGCCGACAGCGAATATGGACGCGACAACAGCGTTTTATAAGGAACTGGGATTTGAAGTAGTATATGAAACGATCAATGAAGCCAATGGAGCCAGAGTGGCGTTTCTGAAACAGGGGAATCTGACCATAGAGGCATACGAAGATGAGGCGAAGATGGCGACCGGTTCCATCGATCATGTGGCGATTGATGTGACAGACATTGCGAAGGTATATGAAATTATCTGTGAGAAGAATCTAAACACATTGCAGGATACGATTAACTTCCTTCCATTCTGGGATAATGGAGTAAAATTTTTTACGATTTTGGGACCGAATAAGGAACGGGTAGAATTCAGCCAGATGATGTAAGTATATAAGTAGCAGAAAGAGCTTTACCCTATTGTGGGTAGAAGGGAGAAACATGATGAATATTACGTTTAATATGCCAGTCCGGGTTTTTTGCGGAAAAGGATGCTTGCTGGAACATAAAGAGGAGTTTGGTAAATACGGAAAGAAGGCCATTGTAGTCACTGACCCGATTTCCTTTACAGCGACAGGGGCAGATAAAGATATTATTGCCGCCCTGGAGGATCAGAAGATTGAATATGTAGTTTGTGATAAGGTACAGAGCAATCCTACCATTGAGGTGGTTAGAGAGTGTGCTAAGGTCAGCAAAGAATTTGGCGCGGAATTTGTGGTTTCTGTTGGCGGTGGTTCTTCGCTGGATACTGCCAAAGCAGTAGCCTTGCTGTCAAGGCAAGATGCGCCGGATGAAGAGTTGTTTAAAACTGCATTTACAGATGATGTACTTCCGATTATTGCGATTCCGACTACTTCAGGAACCGGTTCTGAAGTTACACCATATGCCATGATCATTGATTCTAAACGTGGAACCAAGAATAATCTGAAACAACAGACTTTCTTCTCAAAGGCAGCATTTGTAGATTACAGATACACCATGACTATGCCAAGAGGAGTAGCAATCAATACATCCATTGATGCAATGACACATGCAATGGAGAGTGTTTTTGCTAAGACAACAAACTCTCTGGTACAGGCAATTGCTTATGAGAGTATCGGAACCATGGCGAAGGCATTCCCGCATATGCTGGAGAACGCTCTTGTGGAAGAGGATTACGAGAATATGGCACAGGCCTCTGTTATGGCAGGTATGGTGGTGTCTCAGACTAGGACAACCATTCTTCATGGCGCAAGCTATCCGCTTACATCCCACAAGCATATCGCCCACGGAAGAGCGATGGCTCTGATCATTGCAAATTACCTGCAGTTAACTGCAAAGTATGAACCGGAAGTGGTTGATAGACTGATCCATGTTATGAATATGAAGGATTTAGATGAGTTCTGTAATATAATCAGCACATTTGTTGGAGAGGTGAAGCCTGAAGAGAGACTTACTGCAGAGGAAGTGGAGAAATTTACAGATGAAGTAATGGCTTCCCATAATTTGGCAAATACCAAGATTCCTGTTGAACGCGAAGATATCGTTTCTATCTTCAATTATTGAGGTGAAGACTGTGCTTGAGAAAAATACACTACTTGATTTATATTCAAAAATGCTCTGTATCAGAGCGTTTGATGAGAAGATAGCCTATTTCTTTTCTTTGGGTAAGGTGCATGGAACTACACATCTTTATGTAGGTGAAGAAGCTACGGCAGCAGGAGTGTGTTCAGTATTAAAGGAACAGGATTATATTACCAGTACCCACAGAGGACATGGGCACGCGATCGCCATGGGAATGGATATGAATTTGATGATGGCAGAAATGCTGGGTAAAGTGGATGGTTACTGCAAAGGCAAGGGCGGATCTATGCATATTGCCGATCTGGATAAAGGTAATCTTGGAGCCAATGGTGTCGTTGGAGGCGGGTTTTGTATTGCGGCAGGCGCGGCCTTAAGTCAGCAGATGAACCATACAGACGGCATCACAGTGTGTTTCTTTGGGGATGGCGCAATTAACGAAGGCAATTTCCACGAGGCAGCGAATCTGGCTTCCATCTGGAGGCTGCCGGTTCTCTTTCTCTGTGAGAATAATCAGTATGCATTGTCAACTCCGAAATCATATGCTATGAATATCGATAAGATATCCGACAGGGCTTTGGCGTATGGAATGAAGGGAATGGAGCTTGACGGCAACGATGTGATTGGTGTGTATGAGGCAATCAAGGAAGCAAGAGAAGATGTTTTGAAAAATGGACCGATGCTAATCTGCTGTAATACATATCGTTATATGGGTCATTCCAGAAGTGATGCACAGACTTATCGAACACGTGAAGAGGTAAATGACTGGAAGAAGAACAGAGATCCGATTGACCGGATGGAGAAATATATGCTTGCTAATGGATTTACAAAAGATGAATTGTCAAAGGCCAGGCAGGAAGCAGAAAGAAAGATTGAACAGGCTGTTCAGTTTGCAGAAGAAAGTCCGTTCCCTGGTTTGGAATTGATTACAACCGATGTATATGCTTAGAAATAGTGATAGGAATAGAGAATGGATATGGAAAGAATACTAACTTACTCAAAAGCAATAAAAGAAGCCATGGTTCAGAAGATGAGGGAAGATCCAAAAGTATTTCTGATGGGAGAAGATGTGGGAATCTATGGTGGTTCTTTTGGTGTTTCCGTGGGAATGTTTGATGAATTCGGACCGGAACGAGTGAGAGATACACCGATTTCCGAGGCTGCTATTGCCGGCGCTGCGGCGGGTGCAGCAGTTACTGGAATGAGACCGATTGCTGAGATTATGTTCTCGGATTTTCTGACAATTGCGGCAGATCAGATTGTAAATCAGGCTGCTAAGATGAGATATATGTTTGGTGGAAAAGCTATGGTTCCGATGGTGGTGAGAGCTGCCGAAGGCTCTGGTTCAGGCGCTGCGGCGCAGCACAGTCAGAGCATCGAGGCGTGGTTCTGTCATATTCCGGGACTCAAGGTTATTGTTCCATCGACGCCATATGATGCCAAGGGTCTTTTGATTAGTTCGGTCGAGGATAATAATCCGGTCATTTTCTTTGAACAGAGAAAGCTTTATCAATTGAAAGGCGGTGTTCCGGAAGAAATGTACCGCATTCCAATTGGAAAAGCGGATATCAAACGGAAAGGAAAGGATGTTACGGTTATCACATATGGACGCATGGTACATATGTGTCTCGAAGTGGCAGAGAAATTGTCATTAGAAGGTATTGATGTGGAGGTAATGGATCTTAGAACTCTGAGTCCATTAGATAAGGATGCGATAATCTCATCTGTAAAGAAGACAAAACATGTTGTGATTGTACATGAGGCTAATCTTACCGGGGGGATCGGTGGAGAAATTGCAGGAATCATATGTGACAGTGAGGCATTTTTCTACTTGGATGCACCTGTAAAAAGAGTGTGTGGCATGGACGTTCCAATTCCTTATAACCTTGAATTAGAAAAAAATTCAGTCCCGACAGCCAGGACGATTGAAGAAGCAATCAAAATGACAGTTTAAAGTGCGGAAACTCAAGCTGTATTTTCTCTTGACGAATGAAATTTGGAAAATTATACTAAAAGAAATATACATATTTTATACTAAGGAGAACGTCATGGCACTGTCACAGGATTATAAACGCGAGCTGAAAGTTAAGGCGGCATATTACTATTATAAAAAAGATATGAAACTTGCAGATATCGCAGATGAACTGAATATTTCCAGGGTAACTCTTAATAAATTATTGAAAGAAGCAATGGAGGAAGGTATCATTCGAATAGATATCATTGATCAAGATAATACGATTGGCATATTAGAGATGCAGCAATCTGTAAAAGAACGATTCGAATTGATGGATATTGTTATTGTTAATTCCACGACTGGAAGCTATTATGATGTTGCTCATGCAGCTGCCCGTATAGTAGACGGCATGATGCGGGATGGAATTAAAATTTCCCTGACATGGGGCGCTACACTGGAACTTTTGGTAGATTTCCTGAACGGAAGCAATCATATTAAAGATATAGAGGTGTATACTTTAGTAGGAGCTCAAGGACGAATCGGGATGAAAATGCAGCCTAATACAATTGCGCAGAATCTTCTTGGAAAATATAAAGGAACAGGTTATGTTGTAAATGCACCTTTTATATGTGAAACTGTTGAAACTGCACAAAGTATTATGCGTGATGGTTCTTTTACAGAAATCGTAGATAAAGCACGAGAATCTGATATTACATTGGTTGGAATTGGACCGACACCAAATACGGCTGCCAGCATTTCTGATATGCGTTATGACATTGAAACGGTCAAAGAACTAAAGAATAGTAATGTGTGTGGAGATATCTGTTCTAATTTCTATGATATTTATGGTAATCTTACTAATAATTCATTATGTGACAGATTTGTAAAGGTGAGTCTTGATGAATTAAAACAGCATAAGAATGTTGTTGGAATTGCAAGCGGCGACCATAAAGTTGCATCTATTCTTGGCGCATTGAATGGCGGCTATCTTGACACACTTATTACAGACAGAAGTACGATGGTTAGTGTGTTGGAGATGGCTGACCGGCTGGGATTATAAGATTATTAACGGATGTTCCTAAGATATAACGGGAGGATACAGATGTGGATAAACTATATGACGTAACTGCGGGGGAACTGCTGATTGATTTTATAATGGCAGGACAAAGCTGAATAAAAAGACGGCATTTCCCGGTAAGGTTGGCAATGATCAGTTTGGAAAGCTTCTGAAGACAACGATTGAGGAAGCAGGGATCGAGTCCAGAGGTCTTCTTATGGATGATAAGATACCAACAACACTGGCATTTGTTCACACTTTCCCGGATGGAGACCGAGACTTTTCCTTCTACCGCAAACCGGGAGCAGATAAGATGATTGAAGAGGATGAAGTATGCTATGATCCGAGTTTGCCGCTTCTTAAACATAAATAAGTAAAAGTTTTCTTTATTTTGCAAGGTTTTCCTTGCTTTTTTTATTGTTTTAGGCGATAGGTCTATTTATGGAGGCGCTGACTATGTCGCACGGTTGCAAAATCCGCCGCGCCAGCGTACTGACGGAAGATTAGCAGAGGTGATAATTATTCTTGACAAGGAAGAAGATATGCAAGTAATATGGAAAAGTAAATCAACGAAGCGGTAAAGCGGTTGAATTACATCAGTATGTCAATACATGGAAAAGAGTCTGGAGGAGAATATGGAGAGATTTGAGTTGATTGCGCCCTGCCATTTTGGACTTGAAGCAGTTTTAAAGAGAGAGATTACAGAGCTTGGCTATGAGATTTCTGAGGTGGAGGACGGACGGGTCAGTTTTTATGGAGACGCCCAGGCGGTCTGTCAGGCGAATATGTTCCTGCGTACGGCAGAGCGGGTGCTGCTCAAGGCAGGGAGCTTCCGGGCAGTTACTTTTGAGGAGCTATTTGACCAGACGAAAGCGCTTCCCTGGGAGGCGTACATACCGAAGAATGGGAAATTCTGGGTGGCGAAGGCTGCGTCTGTAAAAAGCAGGCTGTTCAGTCCCTCTGATATTCAATCCATTATGAAGAAGGCGATGGTAAAGAGGCTTCAGGAGCGTTATCATGTGGAATGGTTTTCGGAGGATGGGGCATCCTATCCGGTCCGGGTGTTTATAAAGAAGGATATCGTAACGGTAGGGATCGATACCTCCGGCACGTCTCTGCATAAGAGAGGTTACCGAGAGGTGTCGGGAAAGGCGCCGATCACAGAGACGCTGGCGGCAGCGCTGATTATGCTGACTCCGTGGAAGAAAGACAGGATTTTAGTGGATCCCTTCTGTGGCAGCGGAACCTTTCCTATAGAGGCTGCAATGATGGCGGCCGGAATCGCACCAGGCATGAACCGTTCCTTTGTTTCGGAGGAATGGGCAAACCTGGTGCCAAAGAAGAATTGGTATGACGCGGTGGAAGAGGCCAATGATCTGATAAAGGATGATATCGATGTGGATATTCAGGGATATGATATAGATCCTGCGGTTATCAAGGTGGCGAGAAGGAATGCAAGAGAGGCGGAAGTGGAGCATCTGATCCATTTTCAGGAAAGAGATGTAAAGGAGCTGAGGCATCCGAAGAAATATGGCTTTGTGATTACGAATCCGCCTTATGGGGAACGGCTGGAGGATAAAAGGGATCTTCCGAAGCTGTATCAGACATTCGGGGAGAGCTGTCGTCTGCTGGATTCCTGGTCAGTCTATATGATTACCGGCTATGAGGATGCAGAGCGGTATTTTGGACGGAAGGCGGACAAGAACCGTAAGATATATAATGGAATGCTGAAGACTTATTTCTATCAGTTTCCGGGTCCAAAGCCGCCCGGGAAAAGAAGTCTTGGGACAGATGGGGCTTAAGCGCCTGGCTGTAGAAAAAAGGCAGGCAGGCCCGGTGGGGCAGAACAGGAAGCGATCTGATTTATGGAAGGGATGGTATGATGGAAAAATTAATATTTGCTACGGGCAATGCCCATAAGATGGTAGAAATACGTATGATACTCTCGAATCTGGGAATGGAGATATTATCCCAGAAAGAAGCGGGGATTACTGCCGATATCGTGGAGGATGGGACGACCTTTGAGGAAAACGCTATGATAAAGGCGACCGGGATCAGGGAAATTGCCGCGAAGAATCAGGAGTATGAGAACTGTATCGTATTGGCGGATGATTCCGGCTTAGAGATTGATTACCTGAATAAAGAGCCTGGGATTTATTCGGCGAGATATATGGGAGAAGATACCTCCTATGATATTAAGAATCGCGAGCTGCTCCGGCGGCTTGAGGGCGTGCCGGATAAGAAGCGCACCGCCAGATTCGTATGCGCCATTGCGGCGGCGTTCCCAAACGGAGAGACGAAGGTAGTCAGAGGAACCATGGAAGGGAGAATCGGATATGAGATTGCCGGAGAGAACGGATTTGGCTATGATCCGATCTTCTATCTGCCGGAATACGGCTGCGCCAGCGCCGAGCTTGCGCCGGAAAAGAAAAATGAACTGAGCCATAGGGGAGAAGGACTGCGGAAGATGAGACGAATCATCGAGGAGGTTCAGAGGAAAGGGAAAGGCGTCTAAGCGATAAGCTTAGGCGTTTTCTGATTTCCTCCGCGTCCGCTAATACATACTTCCGAGTATCCCGTAATGCACGCCATTTCGGGCAGGCGGACTTCGTCCGTCAAGGTATCAAAAGCTTTCTGCATAATGCAGGAGTAATATCTGTCATAGATGAGACAACGATGTCGGCATTTCTCAAATTTTGTCCGCCAAAGGAAGACTGATAACCAATCACATGCATTCCGGCCCTTTTGGCGGCCAGGATTCCGGGGGCTGCGTCTTCAATGACTAGGCATGCTTCCGGTTTTACACAAAGTTTGCAGGCAGCTTTTAGGAATACCTCCGGATTTGGTTTTCCATGTTCACACTCGTCTCCTGCTGAGACTATGGCATTTATATACCGTCGGATATTTACGGCATCCATAACGGCTCCAATCTCTGCGCCCGGTGAGGATGAGGCGATTGCTAAGAGGATGCCGGACTGATGTAATTCTTCTATTAATTCTAGTGTTCCTGGGACGGGAATGCAGCCTTCGGCTGCGATCCGTTTCTTTCGACAGCGTTCCATGCCTGCAATAAAAGTTTCCATGGTAAGACTGTTAAGATGATATTCTTTATTTAGTAATTCCCATATATGTGAATAGGATACGCCGATCAGCTTTCTGTTAAATTCTTGGGATATGGATATCCCAAAGATAGAAAGATAATCATTAACTGCGTAAAAGTATCCGGGTTCCGTATCGACAATCACTCCATCCATATCAAATATAACTGCTTCTGGCATTTGAGGTTCCTCCTTTGCAGATCTCAAAATCATCTGTTGGTATGCAGGTTCAGTGTAGCAGAGAATGTTGTGTAGTACAAATTCATACTTAGGAAACGATTTCCTAAGAGAGCGGAAATCGTTGAGTTGTCCGAGTGAAATGACAGATGCTATCATAAAACCATGATATAAAGCTGTCAGAAAATAAGAAAAGTTGAAAGAAAATTCGTATTTTTTCTGGGGGTGAAAAAATGTATGACTTGCAGGATAGACACAAAAAAATAATAAATGAGCTAATACGAAGAAATGATTGGGTGAAAGGAAACATACTTGCAGAAAAGGTGAATGTGACGCCGAGGACCATTCGGTCAGATATTACCGTGATCAATCACATGCTCCAGCCGACAGGATATGGTATCCAGTCCTCAAGAAAGGATGGATACCGGATTTGGGGAGATCATGTAGAAAAACTGAATCAGATACTAAGCGATGGTTCGGATATTCCGAACACGCCGAGAGACCGGATTAAAACACTTAGTATCCGTCTGCTTCTGGCAGATAAGGACAACGTAGAGTATCTGGATGATCTGGAAGCGGAAATGTATGTCAGCAAAGCAACCTTGGAAAACAGTATTTATAAGATCAAAGCAGCAATAGAAAACAGAGTTTCTCCGATTTTTCTCCAAAGAGAAAAAGGAAAGATATGGACAGTCGGGGAAGAAGAAACCAAACGGTTTTTACTGAAAGAGCTGATCGTTGACCGGACGGAGCCGGATTATTTTGTAATCGAAAAATATGATGATTATTTTGGAAAAGAGGTTCCGGAAAAAATGATGGAGGTCGTGCTGCGGGCGCTGGAGGACAATAGGCTGGCGATGACGGCAGAGGATACGCTGCATCTGGTGATCTTCCTTGCCATAAAGATAACAAGAGTTTTCCAGGGGCAAACCTTTGAAGGAGGAAGTTTGGAGCTATCCTCACCGCAGGATATGAATTCCAGGCTGACGCGTTCCATCGTAGAGATTGTCAATGAAGAATTCCGGGTCATGTTTAATAAAGCGGAGCAGATTGATCTGATGATTCAGATTTCGCTGATGCGTCTGATCAGTGAGAAGGAAATGGATTTTCAGAGCTTAAAAAATGATAAAAACCATTATGAATTTATTGTAGATGAGCTGCTTGGGGATATAAAGAAGAACTTTTTCATTGATTTAACCGATGATCTGGAGCTGAAGCAGGGATTGATCGCGCATATTCAATACATGATGAAAAAGCGTAGAAAGGATCTTTTAGACAAGAAGACAAACCCAGTATTGACGCTTTTTAAGACAGAATATCCCTTCGTATTTGATATGGCGCTGTTCATCTATGAGAAGTTTTATGATATTTTTGGGCTGAAGCTTACCGAGGATGAGCTGGGATATGTGGCTGCGTACCTAGGAGCGGCGATCGTGAAGATGGAAAACAGCGATAGCGCCAATCATATAAAAATGGTGGTAGTAACCGGCTTGAATTACGGCGCCAGCAGGCTTTTGGTAACACGCCTGAAATCTCTGTACGGCAGTATCTGCAATATTGCAGGCCCGTTCTCGCCGTATAACATAAAAGAGGTTGAAAGGCTGGAGCCGGGTATTGTTGTATCGACGGAGCCAAAGAAACTGGGGCAGGGGAATCTGTGGGTTCAGATTCAGATTTCACCACTGGTGAATAATCTGGATCAGAATAAAATTACAGAGGCAATCCAGAATATCAGGAAAAAGTCTCTCTATGAGAAGCTGCCAAATGATATTCGAAGCTATTTTCGGAAGGAGTTATTTTTTCCGGAGCTGTGTGGAAAAGATTATAAGGATATTATTGTGCAGATGGCGTCAGAGCTTATAAATCAGGGTTATGCGGAGAATGTATTTCTTGAGAAGACTCTGGCAAGAGAAGAGATTTCTTCTACACTGTTTGGAAAGTATATAGCAATGCCGCATCCGATAGAACCGTGTGCAAGGAGTACGGTGATTAGTGTCGGCATATTGAAAGAGCCGATACAGTGGGGAGAAGGAAGAGTGAGGCTGGTGTTTCTGCTGGCAGTACAGATGGGTGACTTGAAATATCTGAATGGTTTTTTCGAGCTGATCATCCGGCTGATGGCAAATGAAATGCTTGTGGACAGGCTCTTGAATGCAGAAGACTTTGAGGACTTCAGAGCAATGCTTCCAAATATGACAAAATGAAAGGAGTGGTGAAGAGATGAATTTAAGAGATTTGATATATCCTGAATTAGTTTTCACGAATATCAAAGCGGCAGACCGCAATGAAGCATTGAAAAGGCTGACAGGTTCTTTGATGGAAAAAGGATTTGTAAAGGAAGGCTATTATGAAATGCTGATGGCAAGAGAGGAGGTCTATCCTACAGGTCTGCGGACAGAGCCGTTTGCGGTTGCGGTGCCTCATGCAGACCCGGACTGTGTCCTAAAACCGTGTATTGCAATTGCCAGATTAGAGAAGCCTGTGGAGTTTGACGAGATGGGAAACGAGAGTCAGACCGTACAGGTAAAATATATTTTTAATCTGGTTCTGCAGAAGATGGATCAGCAGCTAGAGCTGCTGCAGACGGTGATCGGTGTTTTTTCAGACAGGGATTTGATGAAACGCCTTGAAACAGAAACCAGGCCGGATAAAATAGCTGAGATTCTATGCGGGATGGAACAGGAAACTGACAGGCTGGGAGAGTAAAAGGAGGAAAAAGAATGGTACCTACAATATTAATCTGCTGTGCAAGCTCGATTGCGACATCTACCGTTGTCGCGTATAAGGTGAGGGAGGCATTAGAGGAAAATGGGCTGGAGGCGAATGTAATCCAGAGCTCCTTTGCAGAGATGAACGCGAAGGTGGAAATGACGAATCCGGATCTTATTATGGTGACAGGAACGGTGACTGTGCCAGAGGGCATACCGAGGATTGTGGCGACGCCGCTGCTTACCGGCATCGGAGCAGGAAAAGTAATCGAGGAGATGGTCGAGGTTATAAAAAAGGTAGAGAAATAGCAGAGGAGGAGAGAAGATGAGTGGATTTTTGGAACTATTAAAGAGTATTTTTGGAGCATTGTTAAATATGAATTCCGCAGTTCTTGTGCCTATATTCCTGCTGATCATTGCTATGATCATGGGAGCAAAATTTAGCAAGGCGATGCGCTCGGCGCTTACGGTAGGAGTCGGCTTTGTGGGGATTGCCTGTCTGACAGATCTGTTCTTTACCGTGCTGGCAGGCCCGGCGGAAGCAATGGTGGAAAATTGGGGACTTTCCTTGAATATCATTGATGTAGGCTGGGGGCCGCTTATGAGTGCGATATGGGCGCTGCCGATCGCGCTGCTGATGCTGCCGCTGTTTTTGGTAGTAAACCTGATTCTGATATTTGTTAAATTTACCGATACAATGGATATCGACCTATGGAACTATGCGCTCTGTTTTTACGGCGGAATGTATGTCTATACAGCATCGGGGCATAATTTCGTACTGTCGCTTCTGGCATTTGTAGTCAGCGAGATCATCGTATTGAAGGCGGCGGATCTGATAGCGCCGAAGACAGAGGAATTTTTCGGACTGCCGGGTCTATCCTTCCCGCATGTAGTGTCTATTTCCTTTATGCCGATTGGATGGGCCTTGTCTAAAGTTTTAGATAAAATTCCCGGCATTAAGGATTTGAATGCAGATCCGGAAACTCTGCGTAAGAAATTCGGCGTGTTTGGAGAACCAGCTTTTATGGGCTTTGCGATCGGTACAGTGATCGGCCTATTAGCGGGCGATGCAGTCAGTGCGGCGCTGTATGTAGGTATCGCCATGGCGGCAGTTATGATTCTTCTGCCGAGAATGGTATCTGTTCTGGTAGAAGGCCTGACTCCGCTTAGTGAGATAATCCGGGACCGGATTCAGAAATGGCTGCCCGGACGGGAAATACGGATTGGCATGGATACTGCTATTACAATTGGACATCCGGCAACACTGGCGGCAAGTGTTTTATTGGTCCCGATTGCGCTGGTATTGGCGGCAGTGCTTCCATATAACCATACGATTCCATTTGCGGATCTGGCAAGCATTGCGTTTATGCTTTGCCTGATTACGCCGTATGTAAAGGGAAATGTGGTGAAGCTGGTGATTATCGGTACGCTCATTATTGCATTTGTCATGTTGCCGGTATCAACTTTAACAGGACCATTAGTTACGGATATTGTCAAAGAGGCGGGAATGTTTAGCATCCCGGAGGGATTCGGATCTGCGACAATGGTAACTTCGTTCTTGGATGGTGCAAATCCTATAAGCTTTATGGTATATAAAGTATTTTCGTTATTTTTTTAAATTAGCTTGAAGATAGACTTGAGAGGAGGCAATTAAAGTGAGAAAAAATTATCCAAATGAAATGGACAGAAACACAGAAGTGCAGATGAAAGAGCATGTAATGTTCGGCGGCCCCTGGAGAGGCCCGTTGATCGTCAGGGGAAAAGGCGTGTACTGCTATGATAGAGATGAGAAGGAATATCTGGATCTGGAATCTCAGGCGTGGTCTCTCTGTCTCGGCTTTGGAAACGAAGAGGTGATGAATGCTGCATTTGAACAGGCAGAATTCCTGTATCACATGAAGGGCGGACTGAATACGTTTCCGAGGCTGAAATTAGCGGATAAAATCCTGAGCGCGGCACCGGATGTATTTGACAGAGTATCCTTTGAGCCGAGCGGTTCCATTGCAAATGAAGCGGCTATGAAGATCGCGATGATTAATCACCCGGAGGCGAGGTATTTTGTAAGCCTGTACCATGCGTTTCACGGAAATACGCTGGCAACCGCCGCTACAGGATGGCATGCGACGAAGGCAAAGGGAGACGTGTATGGAGGCGGCGTAAAATACATGGCGTTTATGGATAATGTGGTTCGTGTTCCCAATCCTTACTGTTATCGGTGTCCATTCGGAAAGAAAGAGGGCTCCTGTCAGTATGAATGCGCAGAGGCGCTTAGGACAACCCTGCAGATGGGAGTATCCGGACCGGTGGCGGCAGTGATTCTTGAGCCCGTACAGGGCAGCGGCGGCCAGATTCCGTGTCCGGCAGGATATTTGAAACGTGTAAGAGAAATCTGCGATGAGTTTGATACGCTGCTGATATTTGATGAGATGCAGACCGGATTCGGACGCTGCGGAACCATGTTTGCAATGGATTTGTATGGGGTAACGCCGGATATATTTACAATAGGAAAAGCGCTCGGAAACGGATTCCCGATCGCCGGTACCGTAATCAGCAGTAAACTGAAAGGATTCCAGGACGGCAACGACGATAATTTCACCTTCTGCAATAATCCGATGGCACAGGCGGCGGCATTGAAGACGATTGAAATCCTGATCCGGGATAATATTCCGGAAAATGCCCGTAAGATGGGTGAATTCCTCACAAAAGGATTGAAGGAGATCCAGAAAAAATATCCGATCATGGGAGATGTCAGAGGGCCGGGATTACATATCGGTATTGAGATGGTAAAGGATCCGGTAACAAAAGAGCCGGATGCGGCAATGGCGGCTGCAATTTATAATAAGGCATTAGAAAACGGCCTGATCATGGGCCTGGGCAGTTCGTCTCCGCATGTGATCAAAGTAAAACCGCCGCTTATTATAAATGAAGCGCAGTGCTCTTCCTTCCTTGAGCGGTTTGAGAAGTCTGTGAAGGAGGCTGTAGATTCGGTATAAATGAAAAACAGTAGTAAGCAGTAATGTTTCAGAAAAATCTGCCGCTATAAATGCCATATATCCGGGAGCGGAGGCGCTTTTCTATCAGAGCACCGCTCCCGGATAAACGGTGTTAAAATGGATTATTTCTTTCTTATCTTTTAGCATCTTTTCGCATTTGAAAATCAATAGATTGTATAATATAGGTTTTAGTGTTAGAATGTTCGTTAGAAAGTCTGCCTGAAGAGAATACGGCGGAAGGAAAGAGCAGGAATTTATCATATGAAGATATTGATCATAAGCGACACCCATAGATCTCTGAAGGCCTTGAGGGAGGTGCTTAAGCGGGAGGAGCCTATAGATATGCTGATCCATCTTGGAGATATAGAGCGCCAGATGGCGGATGTCCGCCGGATGGTGGACTGCCCGGTACATATGATTGCGGGAAATAATGATTTTCTTTCGGGTCTTCCCAATGAGGAAGTATTTGAAATCGGAAGGTATAAGGTGTTTATTACCCACGGTCATGCATATCTGGTGAATATTACAGAGGAACACCTGCAGGAAACGGCGAGGGAGCTTGGAGCTGATATTGTTATGTATGGACATACACATAGGCCGTTGCTTACCATAGAAGAGGATTTGGTGACGATGAATCCGGGAAGCCTGACTTATCCGAGGCAGAGCGGGAGGAGACCTAGTTATATGGTGATGACAATTGATAAATCCGGAGAAGCTTCTTTTGAGACATTTTATCTGTAGAAAAAAATAAAAAAGTTGTTGACAAGCCGGAACTGTTCCTATATAATATGTCTTGTGTCGCGGAAGTAAGTAAAACATAATATTGTCGGGGTGTGGCTCAGCTTGGCTAGAGCGCCTGGTTTGGGACCAGGAGGTCGCAGGTTCGAATCCTGTCACCCCGATATTCATGCGGGTGTAGTTCAATGGTAGAACACCAGCCTTCCAAGCTGGATACGTGGGTTCGATTCCCATCACCCGCTTTCTTAGTCCCTTAGGGATTAAGGGCATGAGTCTGTAGCTCAGCTGGATAGAGCAACGGCCTTCTAAGCCGTAGGTCGAGGGTTCGAATCCCCCCAGGCTCGGTGACACGTATATTCAAGTATACGGTCAGACTTGATGAGCGGGTCGGTCCCCCACAGCCTTGGCAGAAAGATGAGCCGGTAGATGGACTTAATAGAATATGGTGGGTATGGTGCAGTTGGTTAACGCGTCGGATTGTGGTTCCGAAGACCGTGGGTTCGAGTCCCACTACCCACCCTTTTTTCTTTTAATGGGCTATCGCCAAGCGGTAAGGCACAGGACTTTGACTCCTGCATTCGTTGGTTCGAATCCAACTAGCCCAGTTAATAGGGGCGTGTAGCTCAGGTGGTAGAGCACTTGACTTTTAATCAAGTTGTCCGGGGTTCGAATCCCCGCACGCTCAGTAGTGCAGAATGGCGGAAACACTTGTGATCAGAGGGTTTGCGTCATTTTTTATTATTGAAAAAGTAATATAAAGTAAGTAAAACTAATAAGAAGTAAATGTCTCAACCGCGTCTCAACAGAGGTAAGATGTCTCAATCTGGTCTCAAAAATTCATGGCAGATTCTACCGCAGAAACCGCATTTTCTTTTTCAAGGATAATATGATTATATACGTCCAGGACCATCTTCTCGGTATCTCCCATAAGCTTTGCAATATGTTTAATTGATATAGCCGGTATCTGATAGCAGAGGTTCGTACAGTAGTTGTGCCGGAATACATGAGCGGTAAGACCGGCTATCGGTTCTTCGGATGCATCCTGAAGCGCGCGGATTATCCGCGCCCACATTTTATCATAGCTGCTTTTTGTGACAGGCTTCCCATTGCGCATGGTGAAGAGATATGTTTTTCCGTAGGAACGGCGGGCATTCGCATAGTTTACAATCACAGGAGCGACCTTACTGGGAATGGGAAGTGTCCAGTATCCATTTTTGCTTTTTGGATCCTTGGTTGATGCAGTGTTATTCGTTAGCTCCTGAGCCTTATTCACTGTTAGTGTAAGAAGCTTTGTGTTGATGTCGAATACTGTCAAAGCAAGGGCTTCTCCGCGCCTCAGGCCGCAGCCATACAGAATGTACAGGAACGCCCTGTCACTGTCCTTTAGGCCGGCTGAGAAAACAGCGGTTTTTTCATGGTCATATAGTGCGCGTTTCTCTGGGGGCGTGTATTTGACGGCATCTGTATTAGCGAAAATATCTTCAAATACATTGGAAGGAAACAAGTGATCGGCAATGGCAGACTTTAATACCTGCTTGAAAGTGAGCCGGATTTGCTGCTGAGTGCGTTCCTTCTCTTTTGCATTATTAAGTATAAGCTGTAGGTGTATCCGGTCGATATCACTTAATTTGACATTCGCGAGAGCAGAGAAATGCTTCTCTATGATATTGTTATACATAGCCTGCGTGTTGGCACTTTTCTGATGTTTATATACAGTCATCCAGTGCCGTGCATATTCAAGAAACATAATCTCAGTTTTCCGTATGTGCTTCCGGGATTCCACGTCCCGCTTAAATTGTTCGACCATTTTTTCCAGGGCGCCGCTGCTCTTTTTAGTGCGTAAGTTTACACGGTGTTTCGTGCCGTTTGGATTATAGGTGCCGTCCCAGAGCCTGGTTGCATAGTATCCGTCTTTTCCTTTTTTGTATGTTGCCTTTGCCATTGCATCATCCTCCTTAAAAATAGGTATAAAAATAACAGCCAGAAAACCTTAATTTTCTTGCGTTGGCTGTCCGAAAATGATACAATATTTTTGAAGAAGTGGTATCACCTTCGGGTATATCTAAAGCCGTTCCTGTTGGCGCAGGGGCGGTTTTTTATTGTTGACATTTATTTATGCTTTTCGTCGGGTTTATGTGCTTTTTATAATACAGGTTATTTGATCTGAAGCTTTTGCATAAGTGCTTCTTGGAGAACCTGAGAGAAATTAACACCAATGGCAGTTGCTTCTTCATTGAGCCATTCGGGTATGCTGAGTGTCTTTTTTACAGCGCGCGGGTTAGTTCGTTTCTTGTATGCCAACATGTCAAATTCGACAACAACAAGAAAAGAATCTTTTTCGACCGAAATATTAGTTGGATCAGATGGCTCTGGTAAAGTATCACTCGCGGTTTCCCGTGATGTAAGTGTAAGTCCAAGTGCGCCAACAGCCATACCGTATGCATCTGCCATATTGTCCCCTTCTGTAAAGCATTCTGGAAAATCTGGAAAAGAAATCCAGAAACCGCCTTCCTCAGCCTTGTGGAAAATAGCGGGATAAAACAGTAATTTATTCATGTGGTTACCTCCTTTTTAGCGGCAGAGCTATTTAAGCCCTGCCTGCTTTAATATTGCCTGCTCTAAGCCTTTTTTCATGGCTCGTGAGTGATAAGGAACAATTACTTGCTTTCCAGTTTTCGCGTTCCTTAGCTTTACGTGGGAACCGTTCTGGCTAATAATCTCGAAATCATTTTGTTTTAATTTTTTAATGATTTCCTTTGGTGTCATTGGCATCTTTTGTAACTCCGTTCCTTATCATAGGAATATTATAACACGTATTGTTACGTAAGTCAATAATTACACGTAATAATACGTAAAATGTATATCGGATATACACATGTATGAGCCTAAGCTTTCGGACAAATTTCCAAAAACCACCCTTTTCAGCAAGTTCAGTTGTCTTTATATGTAGAAGGGTAAGTTATCCACATACTTATCAACAAAATTCAAACGTTTCATTTTATAGTCCTTAATATTGATTTAGCGTATCATATAAAACATAATTGACAATATAGTTCTTAATTGCGATAAGAGCATAATATCGGTAAATGATTATTGGATTTTTTCAATTTCGCCAGTGTCAATATTAACATGATATTCGCTAAGAAGCGTTCCGGAGCATGCTAGTTTTGCATCGTGCTCTTCCTGATCAACGTAGTCATATGTAGTAACATCTAAAAGGTTTCCTATAACAGTTATATTGCTTGTGGTATTTAATGTGAAGTTGATAATGATATGGTATTCATTACTATGATTGTTTGTCAATTTGTACTTTTTCCGGCAGTTATCGCATAACATATAATTAGAGTCTTGTTTACTTCGCCTTAAATCTTTTCCGCATTTTGGACATTTTTTACCAGTAATTCACCCATGTATTTTATTGTACAATGTATCTATTATGAAGATACGGCTAAATGAGATAATGAATGAAAGAGACTTATCTTTTCAGGAAGTGGCTTTCATGACCGGAATTTCAAAATCTACAATCCATAGAATTGCAAATGGTAGGTGTCTCCAACTGCTGATACTTTGGAACTTCTTGCAAAAGGTCTGAAAGTGCGAATTTCAGACCTTTATGAGTCCGATTTTAAATAAGTGTCCCATATCTGGGACGATTTATCAATTTCCCGATAGTTTCCCCGATTTCAGTTGTCTTAATAATAGATGGAAAAGTTATCCACATACTTATCAACAAAAAATTCAAACATACGTTTGTGAAATTCCCTTTAAATTATTGCTAATATGTAGCAATATAAATTCAAGGAATTCGCGAACGTGCATTCGGTGGCTGGACGGAGGTAATACTTATGAGTAATGAAAAGTACAAAAAATACATAATTGAGATGGTTCAGAAGATTGATAATAATAAGCATCTTGAACGCATATATAATTATGTACATAAGTTATTTATTAGAAGGACAGGTGAATAACCTTTTTTTTCTATGTAAAAATACTTTTTAGATAATCCTTTAATATTTGTCGATGTTCGGAATCCAGTTCTAAATATTTTTGAATAATCTTTTTATCTATTTCATCAAGATTATAGTCTTCAGCAATCTCATCGACTACATTTTCAGGAGTTCCGGTAAAAATAGGGAGCTGTCCTTCAGTGAGCCAATAATAATTTACACGAAATATACGACAAATGGAAAGAATTATTGATTCTGGAAGTTTTCTATTACCACTTTCATACCGGGAAATAGCAGCGCTTGTTATACCTAGTTTATTTCCAAATTCTTTTTGGCTTAAATCTAACTCTTGAGTTCTTAATTGTAAAAGCCGTTCATTCATATATATTTTCACCACCTTTGTAATTGAATAATACTATACAAGATTACCATTGTCGATAAAAAGAGCAAAAAGATATTGATAGAAACGACATTGGTATATACAATATTTGTTTTCAAGATTCTCAGGGTGTTTTTTTGTGCTGTTATGCATTGGAGGGAAATGCCAGCGTCAGATTTTGCAGGTTTCAAAAAAATTTGTTGTTGATGAGACAAAAGCTTTTGCGTTGTTATATATGAGTACTCAAAAGGGGCGGCTATGCTTTCAATGGACTGATGCCGGTCTGCAAGATCCGGGATGGTGAGTACTATGTATGTACATTTAGTGATGCGGGTATGTCTTTATGGTAGATTAGCAATGATGATGAAAAGATGAAGCAGGGAGGAAAACGATGAAAAAGAAGATTTGTTTATTAACTACGATTAGTATGCTTGCGGTGACGATATATCTGGCGTTTTATAGATGCGGCCGGCAGTCCTCCGGCGGTTCCGCCTCAGAAAGGATAGGAGAGCACATGAAATTCGGAACATATCAGGGAGAAGAGATCGAGTGGCGCGTGATCGATGTTGACGATGAAAATGGAAGGGTGCTGATGCTCAGCGAATATGGACTGAATGTAAAACCATATCACAATGAAATATTTTTAGCAGAGGCTGTGGTTCGTGGAAAGTGAACGGCAGCTTCTGTTTGTTTAGAGCTGTCTTTGCATAACAGTTTTTGTCAGCCGGCAGGCTTTTGATATAGATAAGTGCAGGATCAGTATTCTTGACTATATATGGGATAACCGATATAATGACAGATAAGGTTTCTGTACTTGGAGCTGATAATCTGCCGCAGGCAGTATGGAGTGGGTGTACGAATGAAAATGAAGAGTCATAATTCTGAAACACAGAACGGTTATATAAAGGGCATTGACGGCCTGCGGGCTGCTGCTGTCCTGATGGTATCTGCATATCATCTGAAACTGCCCTTTGCGAAGTGCGGACTGCTCGGAGTTACGGTGTTTTTTGTGATATCAGGTTTCCTGATCACGCGTATTCTCATATCGGAGATAGAGAATACGAGTACGGTCAACCTGAAGAATTTCTGGATCAGGCGTGTCAGGAGGCTTCTGCCGGCGGTTCTGACGATGGTGGCAGCGTTAATTTTTGCAACGGCGGCATGTAACAGAGTGCTGTTTACAAAAGCATGTCAGGATTTGACATCTGCGGTTTTCTGCTATAATAACTGGCACCAGATATATAATCAGGTTTCTTATTTTGAAAATGCCGGTGCGCCGTCACCGCTTACTCACTGCTGGTCTCTGGCAATAGAGGCGCAGTTTTACTTAGTATATCCGTTAATACTTCTGGTTCTTGCACGGTTTCGGAACAGAAAAAGGCTGTCTGCCGGTGTGACGGCCGCCCTTGCTCTTATTTCACTCGGTCTTATGTGGATGCTTTTTAATCCGGCGGAGGATCCCAGCAGAGTGTACTACGGAACGGATACAAGAGCGTTTTCCCTGTTATTCGGAAGCTGTCTGGCGATGGCGGAGGAGTATGCCGGGATAGGGAAGCGGATCCCGGGCATCCTGCGGGATATTGCAGGCGTGGCGGCGTTTATAGGGCTTATATTCATGATGGTCCGGATTGACGGCTACAGCAGCTTTCTATATAGAGGCGGACAGGGACTTGCATCCCTTCTGGCGGTTCTGGTGATTTTGGCGCTGTTAAATGAGGACAGCGTGTTAAACAAAGTGCTGGGTTTGTATCCGCTCAGATGGATCGGCGAACGTTCCTATGGGATATATTTATGGCATTATCCAATCATATTGCTGACCAGCGGCGTAAAAAAGCCGGTCTGGTGGATGATACTGATTGATGTTCTGCTGACAGGCATTCTGTCTGGTCTGTCTTATTATTTTATTGAAACACCGGTACGGCGCGGGGCGATTGGGCGGAATATCGAGATAATGAAAAGTCATCCGGAGACAAGGCGGGAGCGGAGAAAACATCAGAGGATAGTGCAGAGAAATATCAGGGTGGGAGCTGGTGTACTGGCGGTTGGAATCGGCGTGGCGCTGTGTGCGGCATTTGTACCGCGTGATACAGCCCTTGATCATATTGATGCTATGGAGAAGCATGCGGAGGATGTGGATAAGCTTACCAGCCAGAAGGCTGCTGAGCAGAAGGACAAGAAAGGTTCCGGGTCAGAAGATGATGCACAGGGCGGCAGAAAGGCTATGTCGGAGGAAGAACTGCTGGCCAGTCTGAATCTCCTGTTGATTGGGGATTCTATAGCGCTGGATGTTACAGAGTATTATTATGAGACATTTCCAAACAGTATCAGCGATACAGCGATAGGAAGATATACCATGGAGGGTATTGAGATATATGATTCCTACGTTCAGGAAAATGGATGGGACGGCGACGGCGTCATCTTTGCGCTGGGCTCTAACGGACCGCTCTATGAAGCGCTCCCTGCATTAAGGGAGAGAATGGGGCCGGATAAAGCATTATTTGTCGTTACGGCGAAGGCGCCGGGTACGGAGTGGGAAGCATCGAATAATGAAGAGATATGCGCATTTGCAGAGACGACAGAGAATACCTATCTGATAGACTGGTATCAGGCCAGCGGGGAGCATGATGAATGGTTTGACGAGGACGACACACATCTGCTGCCGGAAGGAGCCAAAGCATACAGGGAGTGTATAAAAGAGGCGGTTTTAAAGGTGTTTAAAAATTAGATATGGGATGTAAAAGAAGCAATCTTTAGGGTGGCTTTAGCTTGCTTTGTAAGCCGTACTAAATTAATATTATCATATACATACGAAAAAGAGGAGGATACAGAAGATGATATGTAGTAACTGTGGAAAAGAAAATAAAGGAAACGCCAGGTTTTGTTCAGGATGCGGAAGACCGATGGAAAGTATGCCGCAGAAGGAGAATGAACTGATATTTCAGGATAATGAAGGAAGATCAAGCGGCGGAGAAGTGGAACGCACGATGAATATACAGAGTAATTTGGATAGCAGTGCGGGGAAGGAGCCGGTTTCCATGGGCTGGATAGCATTCAGCAAAGTGTGTATGGCTGTGGAGTGTATGGCATTTACTGCGACAGGGATTGTTGTCGGTGATGTATTGACGAATTCCGGAGAAGGGGTTTTCTTGTTTGTGTTTGGATTAATAGGGTTTGGAATATCATTGATTTGGATACTGTGGCAGGCGTTGATTACAGCGATCTGTCAGAACCTTTATATTAATGTGATAAATACGAATATTTTAATCAAAAAGGTTCAGGTATTATCAGAACAGATAGAGCGGCAAAATGAAATATTAGAAAAATAAGTAATGATAGATTGGGGCTGATTCCGATTGGAAGTGAAAAAGAGGATGTATTGTGAGAAATGCAGGAATAAACTGGAGGATGACGCGAAGTTCTGTAATTTATGCGGAACCCCGTTTCCTTTAGAAGAGGATGTGTTCCGGGGAAAAGAAGCGGCCAGAAACAATATGGGCGGAAGCAGTAAAAAGACTGTTGCGGCGGTATGTGCAGTTTGTACAGTGTTGATTGCGGCCGGGATCGTATTTGGCGTTATGAGCATCCGGAAAGCGGAGGAAAGGGAAATACAGAGTGCGGCACAGGCAGAAGAGCAGAAACCTGCCGGGGATGTCAAAAAGGCAGGGGAGAGGCCGAAGGAACCGGCAGACGAAAAGGAACAGGAGCCGGAAGCAGAGGTTAAAGATTACGATGTGGATTACAGGGAAGCATACAAAGAAATTGTGAGACAGGAGGAGGCCGGTGAACTGGGTGCCGACTACTGGGCTCTCCATGATATGGATGGAGACGGAATGCCGGAGCTGTTTGTGCTGGAAGGCCGCTCTGTTGGGACGAATCGATGGGTTGTTTATACGTATGATATAGAAAAGGGAACATCCTGTTTTCTTGGCGAAGCCGCTACAGGTTCTTCCATGCTGTATGAACCGGAGACCCGGGAGGCAGGAATTGTGGCAGTAAAAGGGTATATGGGAGCTGAGTCTGTATATTCTGTGAAAAAGGCTGGAAAAGACGGCTTAAATGTGACGATGGTTTCGCAGACAGATAACGTGCCGGGAGATTATTATTCGACACCCTATCCCTTGCAGCTGCATGAAGTAAAAGATGTAGATGAGCTGGGCGGATATATTTTGGGAGAAACTATTGTGGAGAGTACGGGGCTCAGAACTCCGGAGGGCCGGGAAGTTTTTAAGATTCCAGGAGACGCCTATGCCACGTCTGTATTACAGGAGCCGGATAGGAAGCATAGTACAGAACATCTTTCTGACCTGAACCCGGCTACTGTCTGGGCGGAGGGGGCAGTGGGAACAGGGGAAGGAGAAGCTGTTGTCATAGACACGCTGCTCCCCTTCAAAGCAGACGGATTGGCGGTTCTTCCGGGATACTGCAGAGATCAGGCAGTATATGAGAAGAACGGCAGGCCGGGCAAGATCACTGTCAAGTGCGGGGATACTGTTATCAGCAGAGAGATAGAATTCTTTAAACCGGATTTTAGCGATCCATTGAAAAGCATGATATATATAGAATTTGACGAACCGGTATATACAGATAGATTTACAGTTACCATTAGCCGCGCTATGGGCGGGACGCAGTATGAGGATATGTGTATCGCTGAACTGTTTCCGTATTCGTATACAGCAGAGTACAATTAATAGAAGGGAAAAAGAATGGGCAGATACATAACAAAGGCAATGGCGCTGGCACTGCTTGGCGGTGTATTAGTATGCGGGTGCGGTATCGGCGGAGGAAAAGAATCTGTTGTCAGGCCGGAGAGCACAGAAGACGATATAGAACAAGAATTTCCAGAGACTGGAGAGGAAGCAGAGAGGCTCCGCTTTATTGATGCGTGGGGTGAATGGCATGATATGAAGGTGGATCCGGATGTGGAGAAGCATTCGTATGACTGGTCCTGCCTGACCAATACGGAGGAGGGCATTTTCTATACTGGAGATGACCGTTATGACATGCGCAGGGGTGTGGATGTATCTGAGCATCAGGGATCCGTTGACTGGGAACGGGTAAAGGCGGCGGGTTATGAATTTGTAATACTCCGGATTGGTTATCGAGGATACGGGACGGCGGGAAATTTGTATGTGGATGCCATGTTCCATGAGAATATTGCCGGAGCGAAAGCGGCAGGCCTTGATGTTGGGGTTTATATCTTTTCTCAGGCGGTGAACGAACAGGAGACGCTGGAGGAAGCAGAGCTGGTGCTGGAGAATTTGAAAGGATACAGGCTGGAACTTCCGGTCGTATTTGATCCGGAGAGAATTCGTGATGATACAGCAAGGACAGACGGGGTGCCGGGAGAACAATTCACAGAGAATACGCTTTTGTTCTGTGAAAAGATAAAAGAGGCGGGTTACCAGCCGATGGTATATAGTAATCTGGTATGGGAAGCATTTGAATTTGATATGGAAAAACTGGCAGATTACCCTATTTGGTATGCCGACTATGAGCCGGCACCGCAGACACCGTACCGGTTTACATTCTGGCAGTATTCGGAAAAAGGACAGGTTGACGGCATTGAGGGCGGGGTGGATTTGAATGTACAGTTTTGTGAAAAAGGATAGGTTAGCGATATGTATTGTGAAAAATGTGGAAGGAAATTAGAAGACGGGGAATTGTTCTGCCAGCAGTGTGGAACGAAGAGGCCGGACATATTTATACAGGAAGAGACAGCAGATAACAGACAGGCGGAGCGCGTGCCGAAGAAGAGAAGGACTGTGGCGGCTATTGTGGCGGCGCTTGCAGTGTGTGTGATTGCGGCGGGAGTATTTCTGGGACTTCAGCACTTTGGCGTGAATCAGGGAGAGGCGGATAAGAATATGGCAGAGGAGGCTGATTTCGTTGAGGAGACGGATCAGCCGGCGTTTCCGGAAAACTGTACACTGGAAATATCCCAGTATGATATTTCGGATTATCCGGCAGTGAAGGTCTATCTGGAGGTTTATGGGGAAGACGGGAATCTGGTGGAGGATCTGGATAAGGAAAACTTCTGCGTAAAAGAAAGAAGAGGCAAAGACGGAAAAGCGGCGGAGAAGGCGGCGGAAAATGTTGTCAAGCTCAACGAAAATGAAGGTATTAGTATCGGCCTTATTGCTGATGCAAGCGGAAGCATGGAGGCGGATATTGCGCAGGTAAAAACAGAGATGCTGGAGTTTCTTAAGACGGTGCAGTTTGATAAGGGGGATGAAGTGGAGCTTGTCAAGTTCAGTGATGAATCTTATATCTGCGCCAGCTTTACCAATGACATGGATGATATTACGGAAGCGGTCAATTCGATGACAACAGATGGAAATACGAGACTTTATGATACGCTGATGAATGAACTTGAGAGAATCCAGTTTCAGCAGAATGCGAAGAGCATTATTGCTTTTACAGACGGATGGGACAACGAAAGCGTTTATACGGCGGAGGAAGTTGCGGAGTATGCGTCAGAGTGCCATATTCCAATATTTCTGATTGGAATTGGCTTAGAATGTGATGAAGAGGCTCTGGCACAGCTCGCGGAAACGACAGGAGGAAGTTATCAGAATATTGATGATATTGGGCTGCTGGAAGATAATTACCGTTCAATTTATCAGGAAGAAAAAGAGGCCTATCTGTTGGAATATGAAATAAACGAGCCAGATGACTTTGACAATGGATGTTATCTGGAAATTGCTCTTCAGGATGAAAAGGGAAACGCCGGGGATGAAGCAGAGCTTTCCTTTGAACCGTCGGATTTTTTTGAAATGATGTATAACCGTTTCCTTATAGCCGGAATCGACTGCCAGACAAAAGGAGAGCGGAATCTTATTGACTCCGGATTGATTATTACTACAAAGGAAGCCTATGGAAACCCGGATTGTGTGGCATATCAGTCTCAGGAAGCGATAAACAGCGGCGGCACCGGAGCCAGCGGCTCTAACGTGTATGTGGTGCTGATGGATCACGAGGTGTTGAATGTATATGAAAATAAGGATGGAAGTTATACAGTTTATGGCGTATCGAATTATGATATTAGTAAAATCAACAGATACGAAGAACTGAGAAATGAGCAGGAGAAACTGGCGGTTTCCAGTATTTATGGAGAATCCAGCAGAGAGAAGGCTCAGTATAAGATTGAAGAGAATCGGAGTAATTATGAGAAGCTGACCCTTGTGAAAGATACAGATGGGAAGTGGAGATTTAATACCCGGGTGTATGAGAGGGAGGATGGAGGGAATCCCTATCCGGTGAATGAAATCTATGATGTAACAATTTATTAGAACAGTGCTGGAAACGGGCTTGTCTTCATGAATTGTGCATGAGGCATTGATGAACAGGTTGAAATAAGCAGACAGCATATTGGATTTGACAAGTATAGTAAATTATGATAGGATACAGAATGTCTTGAAGAACTTGGGAGGTTGTATTCCGAGACATTTTGCGGGCGGATATGGCGGAATTGGCAGACGCGCTAGACTTAGGATCTAGTGGGCTTCCCGTGCAGGTTCAAGTCCTGTTATCCGCATCAATAAAAACAGCCGTAAATCTCTGAATTTACGGCTGTTTTTATACTTAAGTCTGTTGCCGGCTGTAAAATGCGGACTACGCTTCTGAGAACTGATCCTTTCCTACCTGGCACAGCGGGCATTCAAAGTCTTCCGGTACATCCTCCCATTTGGTTCCGGGTGCGATTCCGCTTTCTGGACAGCCCTGTTCCTCGTCGTATTCCCAACCGCATACATCACATACATATTTCATGATTCGTTCCTCCTTTGTATCTGTCAAAATTATCGTATTATCTATTTTATCAAAGGCCTCTGTGAAAGTCAATTAGCTGCTGTGTGCATGGTCGTACAACTGCTGGATTTCCTCCGGAAGTTTGTCAGGGAGTATAGCGCTTAGCCGTTCTTCATTCCCGTCCGCCGAATCTGCGGATGCCGGAGGTTCGCTCCATGTTAATGAAGAGTCCTTCTTTATCGTAATACCGCAGAGTTGAAACTGGAATGTGGAACATCTCTGCTATTTGTCCTATTGTATACATGTATGATTCTCCCTTGATGTTAAAGTTTGTCTGAGGAAACCTAAAGCTGGATTTAGATTTTGCTATTACGATACTATGAATGGAGAAAAATGTCAATGAAGCGGCGGCTATCCACCGCTTTGGAAATGTGCTATACTGTTACTGCTTACGTACATATTAGAATGACGGACGGATTTGGCATGTCTATCTGTAGAGGAGACAGAAGCGTGCCGGAATGGAGGGATGGAATGCTTCAGGGAATTGAGGCGGTTTTTGCCGACAGAGTCAGAATGATGACCTCGTTAAAGAAGAAAACTTACAAGGATTTTTCAGCGGAATTTGAAGAGAAGTATGGGAATTATTTTTCTGAGATGCGGGAATATGTGGAACAGGCAGAGGATAAAAAGGCGGCGGCGGATGAGATTGGTGAATGTATCATGCAGGCCGTAACAAATACCTGTGCAAATAAACGCGGAAAGCTGGACGCCAGAAGCAGGTCGGAGGCCAGCCTGTTTATGGTGTATTATGTATTTCCGGCAATTCTGAAATTGGGAGATACAGGAACGGTCATTGCGGACGGAGTGCTGGCCGCCTGCCGGGCTGGACTGAAAAACAGGAGCCTGCAGTATGTGGAGTATGATACCATTTATAATGGATTTAATGAAAAGATATTTGGATTGTTTTAATAAGGATAAAGGATTGAATGAAAAGCGAAGAAGAGATGGATAAGAGCTTCCTTCCGGGTGAGGGGATCATCAAGGGAGATATCGAAGAGACGATTAAGAGTATGGGCTATATCGGACGAGTGGGCATGCGTTCGACAGACACAGAGATCCTGAATGTGATGATTGACCGGATTAATGTAAATCAGGAATGCTAGGACAGGTCCGGCACGGACTGGGTAATGATGGAGGAATAAAAATGATGACAAGCAGATTAAGCAGAGATGAAGCGTTTACGCTTCTTAGGAAATATAATAAGGAGCCTTTTCATATCCAGCATGCGCTGACGGTAGAGGGTGTTATGCGGTGGTATGCGAAGGAGCTTGGCTTTGGTGAGGAAGAGGAATACTGGGGGATCACAGGCCTTCTTCACGACATTGATTTTGAACTTTATCCGGAGGAGCACTGCCGAAAGGCGCCGGAGCTTCTGCGGGAAGGCGGCGCAGGTGAGGATATGATTTACAGTATCTGTTCCCACGGATACGGCATCTGCTGTGAGCTGGAGCCGAAGCATGAGCTGGAGAAGGTGCTGTTTGCGGCGGATGAGCTGACGGGGCTTATTTGGTCGGCGGCTTTGATGCGGCCTTCTAAGAGTGTGATGGATATGGAGGTTAAGAGCCTTAAGAAGAAATTTAAGGACAAGCGGTTTGCGGCAGGCTGCTCTAGAGAGGTCATTGCAGAGGGCGCAGAGAGGCTTGGATGGGAGCTTAGCGAATTGTTTGAGAAGACCATACTGGCAATGCGGAGCTGCGAGGCTTCTGTAGCAGAATTTATGGAGAATTACCACGCATAAAGGAATGCCTGATATTAAATTTGAATAAGACAGCAGAGTATGGACTGACCGAAGGAGGATGGACATGATAAATAAGACAGCGTATATTGAAAGCACCGGAGTAAACCCGCACAGGAATCTTGCCATGGAGGAGTATCTGTTTTCTGGATGTGAAAAAGATGAGGCCATTTTATACCTGTGGCAGAATGAGAACACGATTGTAATCGGCAAGAACCAGAATGCTTGGAAGGAATGCCAGATCAGCAGGATTGAGGAAGACGGGGCTGTGATCGCGAGACGTATTTCTGGCGGGGGGGCGGTATTTCATGATTTGGGGAATCTGAATTTTACATTTCTGGTAAGTAAGGAGAACTATGACCTTAAGAGACAGCTTGAAGTGATTTTGAAGGCAGTACAGAAGCTCGGCATCCATGCGGAGGCTTCCGGGAGGAATGATATTCTGGTAGACGGACAGAAGTTTTCCGGCAATGCATTCCATGAGCATAAGGGACGCTGCTACCATCATGGAACAATAATGGTGGACGTGAAGCTGGGCGAGCTGAATAAATATCTGAATGTGTCCAAGAAGAAGCTGGAATCTAAGGGGATTAAATCCGTTCGTTCCAGAGTAACCAATCTTATAGATTACAATCCGGAGCTTACTATCGACCAGTTGAAGGCGGCGCTGAAGGAGACCTTTGAAGAGGTGTATGGACACAAGAGCCGCATTATTAAGGAAGAGGATTTGGATCAGACGGCAGTTCAGGAACTGTATGAGAAATATTCCTCCTGGGAATGGGTATATGGAAGGGAATTTGAATTTCAGTATGAGGTATCCGAGAGGTTCAGCTGGGGACAGGTGGATATCCAGTTTCAAGTGGATTGCGGGATGATTACTGATATAGCGGTTTATTCGGATTCCCTGAAGCCGGGCGTAATTCAGGAGCTGCCGGGGAAGCTTAAGGGCATCCGCTATAACAATCAGGCAATGGGTGAGAAGATTGAAGAGCTTCATTCTGAGGAGGAGCAGGAAGAAGAGATGTTCCGGGATATAGAGAGGTGGCTTCGGAATGTGGAGTTATAAGAGCTTCCCGCTTACTGCATAAAAGGTACCGTTTAGTCAATCGGCTTGTAACCGTGTATTTTTTTCTCTATAATGAGGAAAGAATTATGAGAGAAGGACGGAGGTAGTGAGGTTGATTCGGATTGCAGTATGTGAAGATGAACCGTTGCTTCTGGAACGGCTGGCCGGCCAGATCAGGACTATTTTGGATAAATATCCATTTGCGCACCGCATAGAAGTTTTTGCAAACGGCACTGCCCTGCTGGCGCGGGAGGCGTACGACATCTTACTGCTGGATATTGAGATGAAGCCGTATAACGGGATTGAACTGGCCAAACGGCTCCGGGAGAGGGGAGATACGGGTAGATTTATCTTTATAACCGCTTATGAGCAGTATGCAATAGAGGCATATGACGTGCAGGCATTTCATTATCTGGTAAAGCCGGTGAATGAAAAGAAGCTGGAGGAGGTTCTTCTGAAATGCTGTGCTTCCTTAAAGGAGGAGAAGGAGCAGGCGGTTACGGTTAGGAAAGGAACCGCGGTTCGGAGGATTCCTTTCGGGGAGGTGCTGTATCTGGAGGTTCTGGATAGGAAGATTTATCTGCATACGGCAGAGGAAACTATATCCTTTTATGGGAAGCTGGAAGAGCTTGAGTTGGCACTCCCGGATAACTTCTTCAAATGCCACAGAAGTTATATTGTAAATTTTCATCATGTACAGCGTTATGAGAAAGGGGATATCCAGCTGGATAATGAAGAGCGCATCCCTTTGTCCAAACGGAAGTACCGGTTATTCGGACAGGCATTCATGCTGTATTTGAAAGAAAGCGGGGATGTGTTTTGATGAGGGAAGTTTGGATAATTGGCTGGGGACTTTTAGATACATTTTTAAAATACCGTTTTCTGGAAAGAATGCTTGGCGCAAAACACCGTTTTGCGTATCTATGGTTCTATCTGGGGAGCCTGATATATGGACAGATGAATGTGAGGTTTCATCTTGCGGGAACAGCAGGGGGAAACCTCATTTATCTATGCGGCTGTGCATTTGTGCTGAATCTGCTGTTATTTTACGGAAGTGTAGTTAAGAAGGCGTTCTTTACTTTGTGGATGTACTGCGCACAGGGGGTGACGACGGACGGGCTTCTGATCGTATGCCATGCATTAGCGGTTTCAGAAGGGCGGATACGCTGTTCGGATACAGTGTTATACAGCATCGGGATTACAGCTAGTCTGGTACAGTATTTGATGATGGAAATATTACAGCAGAGGCTGTATATTTTGAAGCGCGATTTTGCTGATCAGGATATCTGTTACCTGATGTCTATCATTTTATTTATCTATGCGGCGGTTTCTATGATCGGGACTATGTTTTCCGGGATTACTGACTGGGCGCCGGAAGCCCTGACTGTTACTGCGGTACTTGGCAGCCTGACTGCATTTGGCGGTGCGGCGCTTCAGGTATATTGTATTGTTAAACTGGAATCCCGGCTGTTAGAACGGCTGACCCGACAGCGGTATCAGTTGATGGATCAGCATATAGAGGCTATAAAAGAGCAGTACCAGCAGATGAGGAAGGTCCGGCATGATATAAAAAACCACGGATTATGCCTGGCACAGCTCTTGTCGGAAGGGAAAATAGAAGAGGCTTCTGCCTATCTGGAAGGGCTGACTAGCCGTATAGAACAGGGGAAGCCTGCGGTGCAGACAGGTTCGGTATTTGCCGATGCGCTGTTAAATCCCAAATATCAGCAGGCGCGTGCGCAGGGAATCGATATATCTATTTCTATGGCTGTACCGAAAGAGGAGCAGATCGCGCCGGTGGATCTATGCTGCCTTCTGGCAAATGCTTTGGATAATGCAATAGAGGCCTGCGGGCGGGGAAGCGGAGAATCCGCGGGATGGATACGGATGAAAGCAAGGATGCATACGAATTGCTGGGTGCTGGAGGTCAGGAATAGTATGCATTCTGCAGCGGCGGTGAAGAGTAGAAGCTTGCTGCACTCCAAGAGCAGCAAGCCCGGCGGTATCGGTCTGCAGAATATGAAAGCTGTTGTGGAGAGGTATGAAGGAGTGTTAGATATACAGAGTGATTCGTGCTTTACGCTCAGCGTTATGCTTTCGCTGCCGTCTGCGTCAAAAAAGAGGCCGTCGGCACCATAGCCGTTAAGAGGCCGGGGAATCTGGCTGATATATAAGCAGATGAGCATGGCGGCAGTTTACTGGCCGATATGGCGGAATAAGGAGGTATATAATATGCGGATATATGCAGGATGGACGGCGGGAATTTTTCAGGTGGGACAGACGAACCCGGCTATGAATCAGAGGCATACGGGAAATGCGCTGAGTCCGGCAGCGGCAGGGAGAAGCGATACAGCGGTCATATCCCCGCAGGGAAAAGCATCCAGTATGCTGGCAAATCTGATGAACCAGAAGGAGCTGATCCAGATGAATAAAGAGTCTCTGATCAGGAGGTCTCTGGATGAGGAAAATGGAACGGTATCTTCCGGTCTGAAGGAGCAGCTGGAGGAGTATGAAAAACAGTTGGAGGAGCTTGACAGGCAGATTGCATCGGAGATGGCAGGACAGACGGAAAATGATTCGGAGACGGAAAAAACGTACCAGAATCCGCAGAATATTAACGGGCCGGAGCGGGCAGATGAAAATATTGCCAGACTAACAGAATTATCTGCGGATCTGGATAAAGAACACTTTTCTGCCCGGGCTCAGAACAGGCGGGAAGGCGAAAAGAGGGTATGTGAAGCAGAGATAGAGGGCGGTTCTGCAGCTGCAGAGCTCAAGCTGGAAGAGATAGAAGAGAAGGAACAGCTTACCGCGCAGATAAAGCCGGTATTGAGGCGGCTTCATTCATAGATTCTTGAAAAGACAAGAAAAAGGGACGGGAATTTTAAACCAAGGTTTTGGATTCCCGTCCCTTTATAAATCGATAAGAAATACCACTACGATTCGGAATGCTCTGCCAGCTCAAGCACCTTCTCTGCTGTCTGCGCATCCGTGATCAGTACGTGCAGATAATGTCCGTTTAATGCACCCAGAATGGAATTTACTTTCTTCCCGCCGCCTCCGATGCCGATGACCTGTTTGTGGTTCGTAAGCTCCCGGATATCAATGGACACGATGCGGTTCTTTAGTGTGGTCTCACATAACTTCCCCTGAATATTGAAGAAATTTCCGCAGATATCGCCGGCGGCCTGCGCATCTACTAACTCATTGATCATGGGCGTATCAAACGGATAATCGGATAGATGGTCTGCATCCCGTATGGGCGCTTCGCCGATTCCTACCAGAGTAACATCCAGATTGTGGGAGGCATCTAAAATAGAGGAAATGGCAGGCTCCTGCTTGATTGCCTCGCACAAAACCTCGCTCTGGCACATAAACGGCGCTGTCAGGATGTTCGCACGGCCGTCGTATTTGTCGATAATATGCTGTGCCAGGATATTCGGTTGAAAATCTACGCTCTGGGAAGAACCGCCCACTAAGGTATAGACCAGCAAATCCTTGATGGATTTGTCCGTAGAAAGATGCTCGATCATGCTGTTCAAGGTTCTGCCCCAGGTCAGTCCGATGGTCATATTACTATGTATAAGCTGTTCAAAATATGCGGCGGCTTCCGAAGCAATCTTTTTCGTAACACTGCCACTGTCGGCGTTCGGGCAGTCCACCAGCTTGATGTCCTGCAGGCCGAACTTCTGGCGCAGGCGTTCTTCTAACTGGAGGATTTTCATGGTACCGCGGATATCCACGATTTCAAATTTGATCATGCCTTCGGCCTTCGCTTCATCCAAAAGCCGTCCTAAAGTGACACGGGATATGTTGAGACGTTTGGCAATCTCTGTTTGTGTGTAACCTTTTTCATATAAATAATATAACGCCTTCAGTTTCAAATAATACCTGTGTTCCTGTGAAATTGACATGATAGTCTCCTTTTGGTGTTTCCCGTGTTAGAATCATTATTCTTTTATTTCATCAATATCTGTTAAAGTTACGCCCGCAACATTATGTATTGCTTTTAAAAAGAGATATTTCTTTGAAATCTTCGATAGCAGCTTTAGCGGGCTCAAGTCCGTTCGGCATAGTATCACCTCATTTTGGAAAGCATTGTTTACAGGTGTCTCTATTATAACAATAAGTATTTTTAGTGTAAAGGGTTTCTTGGATTATGGAGTGCTGGAGAGGCATGTTCTGCTGTGAATTACTGTAGCATTTTCGGTAAAAATATATTGACAGTAGGAAGTCGCGGTGTTATATTATGAGCATAAGGAATTTGCAATAGAAAAGCAAGTATACAAGTGTAAACTTATTTTTAGGAGGAATTATCATGGGAGAAATTAAAGACAAGAGTTTATTGGAAAACAAAGAATTTCTTCAAGAGCTGATGGTCCGCATGATGACCGTCAATAAGTTTGAAGAACAGGCATTCTGGCTCTTTGGCCAGGGTCTTGTTCATGGAACTATGCATCTTAGTATCGGAGAGGAGGCAACAGGTGTCGGTACGACAGCGGCACTGACAAAAGAGGATTATATGCTGGCTACGCACCGCGGACATGGACAGGCGCTCGGCAAAGGCGTAGACCTGAATTCCATGATGGCGGAGATTCTTGCGCGGGCAACCGGTACGAACCATGGTAAGGGCGGCTCTATGCATATCTGTGATTTTGATAATGGTATTCTTGGTGCGAATGGTATTGTAGGTGCGAACGGGCCAATTGCCTGCGGTGCGGCGCTTACCATTAAGATGAAGAATATCCCGAACCGTGTGTGCGCGGCGTTCTTCGGAGACGGAGCTTCCAATGAGGGCGCAATCTTAGAGTCCATGAACTTAGCGGCTGCATGGGATCTCCCGGTAATGTTTATCCTGACTAATAATACCTACGGAATGTCAACTCCGCTTGACAGAGTGGTTAAGAATAAAGATCTGAAGCAGAGAGCCGCAGCATTCGGTTTCAAGGCATATGAGTGCGACGGCAACGACGTGCTGGCTGTATATGAGACCGTAAAGGAAGCCCGCGAGTATGTAGTAGCAGGAAACGGCCCTGTACTGGTAGTTGAGCATACCTACCGGACCTCCGGACACTCTAAGAGCGACGGCAACCTGTACCGTACCAAGGAGGAGATCAAATACTGGGCAGACAGAAACCCGATCATCCGTTTCCGCCAGTTCCTGACTGAGAACAATATTTTCACAGATGAGGAAATCGATGCAATGCAGGCAAGTGCAGACAAGGCGATCGCAGACGCAATTGAGTACGCTAAGGCTCAGCCGCAGCCAGTGGTAGCAGACCTGGAAGCTGATGTATACGCAGAGTAACGATTCGGCAGGAGCAGTTACTACGCAGATTAATTAGGAGGGAAATAAGATGAGTGAAATGAGACAGATTACCTATAGAGACGCGGTTCGTGAAGCTATGGTTGAGGAGATGCGCCGCGATGAGAACGTATATTTTATGGGTGAGGATATCGGCGCATATTGCGGAGCATTCGGTGTTTCCAAGAATATGTTAGAAGAGTTCGGACCTGAGAGAATCCGTGAGACGCCGATTTCTGAGACGGCATTTATGGGAGCAGGCGTCGGCTCTGCTATTACAGGGATGCGTCCGATCGTAGAGCTGATGTTCTCTGATTTCATGGCAGTATGCTATGACCAGATCATCAATCAGGCGGCAAAGATGCACTTTATGTTCGCAGGCAAGGTTAACGTGCCGATGGTTATCCGTACGCCTTCCGGCGGCGGTACAGGCGCGGCGGCACAGCATTCGCAGTCCTTAGAGCAGATGTATCTGCATGTGCCGGGACTGAAGGTGGTAGTTCCTTCTACACCGTATGATGCAAAGGGATTATTAAAGGCTTCTATCCGTGATAACAACACCGTTGTATTTCTGGAGCAGAAGAGATTATATAAAGAAAAGGGCATGATTCCGGATGAGGATTACACCATTCCGCTTGGCGTTGCCGATGTAAAGAGAGAAGGTACAGATGTATCGATCATCACTTACGGAAGAATGGTGCAGATGAGCCTTCAGGTTGCTGAGAAGTTTGCAGAGGAGGGGATCAATGCAGAGGTTCTTGACCTTCGTTCTCTGTCTCCGCTTGACAAGGACGCAATCATTGCTACAGCTAAGAAGACACACAGAGTTGTGATCGTACACGAGGCTGTCCAGTTCGGCGGATTCGGCGGTGAGATTGCCGCTACGATTACAGACAGCGAAGCATTCTATTATCTGGATGCTCCAATTAAGAGAGTCGGTGCGCTGTATTGTCCGGTGCCGTTTAACCCGGTGCTTGAGGCTGAGACATTCCCTACTCCGGCGAAGATCGAAGCCGCAGTTAGAGACGTATTATAATCGAAGGAGGAATAGGGATGGCAACAGCAATTTGTATGCCGAAAAACGGCATGGACATGGAGGAAGGCACCATCGTAAAATGGCTCAAAAATGTAGGCGACAGGATTGAAAAGGATGAGCCTTTTATGGAAATCGAAACCGATAAGATTACTATGGAAACCGAGTCTCCTGTATCGGGCGTATTACTTGCCAAGCTGTATGAGGACGGCGCAGTTGTCCCGGTTCTGACAGCAGTCGGCTATATCGGAGAGCCGGGAGAGAAGGTTCCGGAAAGCCAGGCGGCAGCTCCGGCAGAGGAGAAGAAGGAGGAAGCGCCTGCAGCGCCGTTTCAGACGGCGGCGCCGGCAAAGGTTCTCTCCGGCGGCAATGGAATTCCGGCAACACCGTATGCAAAGAAGCTTGCTTCCGATAACGGAGTAGATCTGGCAGAGGTCACTCCTTCCGGACGCCACGGTGAGATCCGCGGGGTTGATGTGGAAAATGCGATCCATGCACAGCCGAAGGCTACGCCGTTAGCGAGGGCTATGGCTGCGGATATGGGTATTGATTTAAAGAATGTGACAGGAAGCGGCTATGGCGGCAAGATTATGAGCGCAGACCTGACGCCGGAGGAGAGAGCAAATGTAGAGGCGGCAGTGAAGGAAATCGAAGAGGTTCTTGAGCGCAGGAAGCTGTCGGGCATGCGCAAGGTAATTGCTCAGAGAATGAGCGCAAGCCATACAGAGATTCCGAATGTTACCCAGAATATTAAGGTAGACGTAACCGAGCTGCTTGCACTGAGAGCGAAGATCAATCAGGGCAAGGAGAAACCGGATAAGGTATCTGTCAACGATATCATCATCAAGGCAGTAGGCAAGGCGACAGCAGAGTTTGAGCGGTTCCGCATGACCTTAGAGGGTAATGAGTATGTGGTACATGATCAGATTAACGTAGGTATGGCAGTAGGCATCGAAGACGGACTGGTTGTGCCGGTGATCAAGGATGTTGACAAGAAGAGCCTTGTTGAGGTATCGAAGAAGGCCAAAGAGCTTGCGAAGAAAGCAAGGGAAGGGAAGCTCATGCCGGATGAGATGGGCGGCGGCCGTATTACCATTTCTAACATTGGTATGTACGGAACGCACAGCTTCACACCGATCATCAATCAGCCGGAGGCATCCATTGTGGGCGTATGCGGCACAGAAGATGAGCTGGCGCTTGTAGACGGAGAGGTAGTAGTACGCAAGAAGATGATGATCTGCGTGACCTTTGACCACAGAATCCTGAACGGCACAGAGGTATGTGAATTTGAGTCTTACTTGAAGAATCTGCTGGAGAACCCGATCAGCATATTGATTTAATGGAGGATTGACATGGCAACAGAATTATATATGCCAAAGAATGGTATGGATATGGAAGAGGGTACCATTGTAAAATGGCTGAAAAATGTTGGAGACAAGATTGAAAAAGATGAGCCGTTTATGGAAATTGAAACCGATAAGATTACAATGGAAACCGAATCTCCTGCGGCAGGCGTACTTCTTGCCAAGCTGTATGAGGACGGAGCGGTTGTTCCGGTCCTGACAGCAGTAGGCTATATCGGAGAGCCGGGAGAGAAGGTTCCGGAGGCAGGAGCTCCTGCGGCGAAAGAAGCGGAAGCGCCTAAGGCGGAAAGTACCGCATCAGCGCCAAAGGCTGAGAAGAAGGACGGCTATGATGTTGCTGTCATCGGTGGCGGCCCGGCTGGATATGTAGCGGCGATCCGGGCGGTGCAGCTTGGCGGCAAGGTGATTATCTTCGAGAAGGATACCGTTGGCGGAACCTGTTTGAACAGGGGATGTATCCCGACCAAGACCTATCTTAAGACAGCAGAATATATTCATCATATTGAGGCGGCCGCATCCAGAGGTATTGTGGTTAATGCGGAACACAGCGTGGATATGCCGAAGGTGGTTGCTTATAAGAACAATGTAGTTAAGACGCTGACAGGCGGCGTTGCAGGACTCTTAAAGAGCAACGGCGTTACTGTTGTAAACGGTGAGGCGGCGTTAGAGGATGCGGCGACGGTTGCATGCGGAGGAAAGACCTACAAGGCAGACAAGATTATCCTCTGCGGCGGTTCCAAGGCGATCCGCATCCCGATTCCGGGAGTAGACCACAAGGATGTTATGACCAGCGATGAGATTCTGGATATGGAAGTGGTTCCGGAGCGTCTGGGTATCATCGGCGGCGGAGTCATCGGATGTGAGCTGGCGTCTGCGTTTAGCGCATTCGGCAGCAAGGTTACGATCATAGAGGCGATGGACCGGGTTGTGTCTATGCTGGATAAGGATATTTCCGCAGAGGTTGATAAGACCCTGAAGAAATCCGGCGCGTGCGTGAACTGTGGACGCAAGGTATTAGAGATTAAAGATAACGGCGGATATCCGGTTATTGTGACAGATAATGGCGAATTTGAGTGCGATAAGGTGCTTCTTTCTATCGGAAGGGCGGCAGACCTGGGCTGCCTTGGCAGGCTGGCAGATCAGATTAAGACAGAGCGCGGCAAGATTGTGGTAGACGATACCATGAAGACAAGCGTGGATAACATCTATGCCTGCGGCGATATCAACGGCCGTATTATGCTGGCACATTCTGCATTCAAGATGGGTGAGGCGGCTGCTGAGAATGCGGTAAAGGGCAGTGCGGTGAAATGCGATCTGCGCTATGTGCCGAGCTGTCTGTATCTGTCGCCGGAGGCGGCTTCCGTAGGACTTACCGAGGATAAGGCAAGAGAGCTTCATCCAGAGGGCATCCGCGTGGGACGCTTTAACATGGCGGCCAACGGAAGAAGCGTGGCTTCCGGAGAGAAGGCCGGCTTTATCAAGGTTATCGCGGATAACAAATATGGACAGATCCTCGGCGTGCATATGGTAGGCGGCGTTGCTTCTGAAATGATCGCAGAGCCGACAGCGCTGATGCAGATGGAGGTTACCATAAACGAGGTGGCTGAATCAATCATTCATGCACACCCAAGCTATTCAGAGGCATTTGCAGAGGCCTGCGCTGACTGCCTAGGGCTTTGCGTCCACCAGCCTCCGAAGAAAAAATAATTTCGAGTTTTTCAAATTCCTTCTTAAAATGTTTATAGAAAAAAGCGCTTTCTGCCTGAGGCGGAGAGTGCTTTTTTCGTAAGCGCACTTTTGTTCTTAGGATATGCTTGATTTTTCAACAGTCCTGCTTTAAAATATTTTTACGGAGATTTGGGGAATCTCTACCCTTGTATACTGTGGGGAAAAAGTAATTTAGGAGGCAATTGTATGCAAAAACGTATTTTGGTAGTGGATGACGACAAGATGAATCTGATGAGGACAAAGATGATACTCGATAAGAGCTATGAAATAGTTCTTGCTGAATCCGGGAGGGAAGCGCTTGAGAAGCTTAAGCGTGAAAAGATGGATCTGGTACTCCTCGATATTGCAATGCCGAGTATGGACGGTATCGAGACTTTTGAACACATGAAAGAAAATTCGATAGAAGTGCCCGTAATTTTCCTGACGGCATCGGGGTATGAGGAGGATGTAAAGAGTGCGATCAAGCTGGGAGCAGTCAATTACCTGAAAAAACCATTTCGGCCACAGGAGCTTCTGAAACGTGTTGCAAAGGAGTTTGAGGAATAATGAGAACAGAGGGGCAGACAAGTAAATATCTGCTTTTAGCCAGCGTCGTCAGCATATTCAGCGTGATGCTGGCTTTGATTACGTCAGTGATGGTATGGGAGCTGTGGATGATCCCGATCATAGTATTGGCCATGATCAGCGTATGGTGCCTTCACATTGGGAGGATTGGGTCGGAGGAGCTTTACGAAAACCTGTGTGCAGGAGTAATCCTGATCGAATTCTTTTTCTTTGGGGTACATGCGGGCGGTCTTTATGATGTACCTGCGATTGTCTGTATCATGGTTCTCGTTTTTTCCATGCTGGATAGAAAGAACCTGGTGTATTTGGCGGCTTTTTTGTATGTGCTGGAGATTCTGTACCATGTTTTTGTTCTGCACACCATCACGTATGATATGGGAATGTGGGATGTGATACGGCTGGTGATCGGCTGTGTGGTGACGGCAGGCGCTGTGGCGATTGCAAGATACCGGATCAACAGGAGGCTGGAAGCAAGGAGCAGATATGAGAATGTGGCGGCGCAGCTGGCGACAGTAAGCCGGCAGAACGCGGATTTCCTATCCAATGTGTCTCATGAGTTTCGGACGCCGATTAATATGGTGATCGGAATCAGTGAGGTTATGTTTGAAAAGGATCTTTCTCCGGAGATCCGGTCAGACATACAGTCTATACAGCTTGCAGGAAAGCGTCTGTCAAACCAGATTAATAATATTCTTGATTATACAGAGATTGTAGAAGGCACATTGGTTCCGGCCAGAGAAGAATATATGATTACGTCAGTGCTCAATGATGTAATTACGATGGCGACCATGCAGGGAAGCAGGCAGCAGCTGGAGATGGTGTTTGATATTAATCTGAAGATGCCGGCAGTCCTTGTCGGAGATGCAGAAAAGATTTCCCATGTTCTGAAAATCCTGCTTGAGAATTCGCTCAAGTATACGGAAGAGGGGGGAATTAATGTCTGCCTGGAATTCCGGGAAGAGAGTTATGGGATAAATCTGGTCATTGATATTTATGATACGGGTGTCGGCATGTCGGATTCTCAGCTTCTGCAGATATATGATGATTTTTATCAGGGAGATACCGGAAGCAGCCGTGTTTCAACCGGACTGGGACTCGGTATTCCTATTGCAAGGGGGCTTCTTCATGCGATGGGCGGGTTTGTCCATTTTGACAGTAAGGGAACGTCTGGGCTGCATGCCCATATCACAATTCCTCAGGGAGTTGCAGATGATGCGCCGTGTATGTCGATCTCCAATGCAAATGAGCTTTGCATTGCGTGTTATTTCCGGCCGGAAAAATATAGCTGTGATGAGGTCAGGGGATATTATGACAGGCTGATCTATCATTTGGTGGAAGGACTCGGCGTAGAAGGATATCAGGCGCATAACTTTGAAGGACTGCTGAAATTACAGCGCACCCATGAATTGACCCACGTGTTTATTGCACAGGCAGAATATGAGGAGAACTATACATATTATGAAGAATTGGCAGATACACTCAATGTAGTAGTAATTGCAGAAAGTGAATATGCTTTGAGCAGAAACAGCAAGCTGCTTATGATCCGCAAGCCGTTTTTTGCGCTTTCGGTTGTGAACCTTTTAAATGGCGAGGTAAAGGAAAATGGATTTGAGGAGGCACAGAATGCGGGGCGCAGGCCGTTTTCCTGTGTAGGAGTACGGGCGCTTGCTGTTGATGACGAAGCTATGAATCTTGTGGTGGCAAAAGGCGTTCTTGGTAGTTACGGAATACAGGTGGATACCTGTCTAAGTGGAAGAGAAGCGGTAGGACGATGCAAAGATACTTCTTATGATATTATTTTCCTTGACCATATGATGCCGGGATTTGACGGCGTAGAGACGTTAAGACGTATCCGGGAGATCAACGACGGGATGTATAAGGATCTGCCGGTCATTGCTCTGACTGCGAATACGATTAGCGGTGCAAGAGAGATGTTCCGGAACGAGGGATTTACAGAATTTATACCGAAGCCTATCGAACGTGCCGTTTTAGAGAGGGTACTCCGCAGGGTGCTGTCAAAGAAAAATATACAATACGGCGAGGAGCCGGTGGCTGAGGACCGTATACAGGAAGAGGCTGGGAATCCAGGATCAGGCTTTGTCCATAAGGAAATGAGAGAAGAGGAAGCTTCTGCGGATACTGCCGTGCCGGATACGATATTGCCGGCAGAGGAATCTCATATTCCTTGTGATATCCTCTCTAAGGCCGGTATTAATGTGGATATTGGGCTGGACTACTGCTGCGGGGAAGAGGATTTTTATTTGGAAATGCTCCGGATGTTCCACGGTCAGAGTGAAGAAAAGCGGGAAGAGATTATTTCTTTGTACGAGGCTTGTGATTGGAAGGAATATGCGGTGAAGGTCCATGCTTTGAAAAGCACGTCGTTGACGATTGGAGCAGAGCAGCTTTTTGAGCAGGCGAAAGCGTTAGAGCAGGCAGGAAAGAAAGAGGATGTGGAATATATCCGGGAGAATCATGATGAGCTTTTGCGTATGTATGAGGATCTCTGCAATAATATTGCCGGATTATAGATTTTTCTGCGTCTTGAGAGGAGGAGACATTGCGTGATTAGAAAATGGTTTGAAATGATCTTTGACCATAAAATCAGTCTGAGGGAGCGTATGTTTCGTATGGCGACGTGGAGCTGCATGGTTGCGGCGGCCATTGTACTGCCAATGGGAAAGAGTGTGGTCAACTGGGTAATATTGGCGGCGGGTCTGATATTCATGGCGGCAGTTATGAGGGTCAGTATCCGGAAAGATTGTATTAATATAGGAGCGACTGCTATTGCGGTGCTGATTCTGGTGCTTTTTCCCATCAGTTTCTTTTCTGCGGGCGGATTTTACAGCGGAGTGCCGGAATGGCTTGTCATTTATTTCATTTATATTAGTATTACTCTGGCGGGAAAACGGAAAATAGTGTTTTTTCTATTATGTATGATAGAGACGGAGCTTTGTTATTATATAGCGTTCCATTTTCCAGAATTTGCTGCACAGAATACACAGAGGCAGTCGTTTTTTGATTCGGCGAATTCCGTTATTCTGGTGGGATTGGTGGCTAGTATATTAATTTTGTTTTTGAATAAGCTGTATGAGGATGAGAATAAGCTTTCCATACGGCAGAAAAAGGAGATTGAAGAGCTGAACAGGGCGGAGAATCACTTTTTCTCTAGTATGAGCCATGAGATCCGGACGCCTATCAATACGATTATCGGGTTAAATGAGATTATCCTGCGGGGGGATATTCCAGAGGATGTGGCAGAGAATGCAAGGAACATTCAGGGCGCCAGTAAGATGCTGCTTACATTGATCAACGATATACTGGATTTGTCCAAGATCAAATCCGGGAAGATGGAGATTGTGAATGTTTCTTATGAGACCGGAGCGGTTTTTTCGGAAATTGTTAATATGATATGGATCAAAGCAAAGGAAAAAGGCCTGGAATTTAAGCTGCATGTAGATCCGTCTATTCCGAGTATGCTCTGCGGTGATGAGGTCCGCATTAAGCAGGTTTTGATCAACCTCCTTAATAATGCCGTGAAGTACACAAAGGAAGGCTCTGTTACGCTTTCTGTCCGGTGTGAACGCCTGACGCTTAACCGGGTGCGGGTCTGGTATACGGTGGAGGATACAGGACAGGGAGTGAAAAAGGAAAATATTCCATATATCTTTAACGCGTTTAAGAGAGTTGATGAAGAAAAGAACCGGCATATTGAAGGGACCGGCCTGGGACTGAGTATTGTCCAGCAGCTTGTAGAGCTGATGGGAGGCGAGATAAGTGTCAATAGTGTCTATACCAAGGGTTCTAAGTTTATTGTGATGCTGGAACAGGATATCATTGATGACAGTGAACTGGGAACATTTACGCTGTCTTCCCGTACTCGCGTCCACAATGGGGAGCAGTACAAGCAGAGCTTTGAGGCGCCGGATTCGCATATACTTGTGGTAGATGATAATGAGATGAATCTGATGGTAGTGTGTAAGCTGCTTTCGGAGACAAAGATGCAGATTGATACGGCGTTAAGCGGTGCAGAATGTCTGCAGCTGACACAGAATCAACACTATGATTGCATCCTGATGGATCATTTGATGCCGGAGATGGATGGAATCCAGTGTTTTCATAAATTGCGCTCGCAGCCAGGAGGGCTGTGTCAGGATGTGCCGGTTATCGCACTGACTGCTAATGCGGGAAGTGATAACCAGCAGCTCTACCAGAAAGAAGGGTTCAGCGGTTATCTGGCGAAACCGGTCAGCGGTGCGCTGCTTGAGGCTGCGGTACTGAGTATTCTCCCGAAGGAACTGGTGAAACTGAATGAAGAGGCAAGCCAGGCTGAAATAGGAAAGGACATTTTGATTTTTGAACAGGCGAAAAGACAGGCTCTTGTGGTCACAACGGATAGTGTGTGCGATCTTCCGGAGTCGCTTAGGAAAAAATTTGGCATTTCCGTATGCCCATATTATGTCCGCACAGAAAAGGGCCGGTTTATGGATGATGTGGAGCTTACGGCAGATGAATTGCTTTACCATGTGGCGGAAGGTCAGAACGGGATTTCTATGTCTCCGGAGGTGGAAGATTACGAGCAGTTTTTTGCGAAAAAATTAATAGAGGCTCAGAGTGTGCTGCATATTACAATGGCGAAACATACAAGTAAAGGGTATTATAATGCCCTTGAGGCGGCGAAATCTTTTGAAAATGTTACTGTAGTTGACTCCGGCCATTTGTCAAGCAGTCTGGGGCTGTCCGTGCTGTATGCTGCTTCTATGGTGGAGCATCATGCTTCAAAGGAGGAAATAGTAAAGGCCGTGAAGTATCTCAGGAGCTATATTTCTTCGGCGTTTATTATTGACAGTACGCATCGGATGTGCCAGTCTGGGCAGATATCCAAAAGAATACAGGTGTTATGTGATTCTCTGTTGCTGCATCCGGTCATTGTGCTGCGGAAAAGCAGGATGGTGGTCGGCAGCATGGAGATGGGTGATTTTTCACATGTGGCAAAGAGATATGTCAGGAAGGTGCTTCGGGATGCGAAAAATATTGACCGGCGCATTTTGTTCATAACGTATGCCGGGATAGATAAGAAAAGGCTGCAGTATATTGAGTATCTGGTACGCCAGTACTGTCCTTTTGAACGAGTTTACCTGCAAAAAGCGTCTTCTGCGATTGCAAGTAATTGCGGGGAAGGGGCGTTCGGCCTTCTGTTCATGAAAAAGAATGATATACAGTTTGACTTTGACGCGTAGGGAAAGAGTATTGACATTTTAACTGGGAGATGCTAATGTTAAAAAAATATTGTATACAATGCCGGGAATCGAATACAAAATGCCGGGAGGAAGAACAATGAAAATAGGATTTATCGGAACAGGAAACATGGCATCGGCAATCATGGGCGGAGCGATCAAGAAGGGCGTTGTTACGCCGGAAGATATGATAGGAGCGGATGTATCTGCACCAGGAAGAGAAAAGGTCAGGACTCAGTTTGGAATTAAGGTGACAGCTGACAATAAAGAAGTCGTTCAGAATGCAGATGTAGTATTTTTATCGGTAAAGCCGCAGTTTTATGGAGAGGTGATCAGCGGAATTAAGGACGAGGTCAGGCGGGAGCAGATTATCATTACGATTGCGCCGGGTAAGACGCTTGCATGGCTGAAGGAGCAGTTTGGCAGGGATGTGAAGCTTGTGCGCTGTATGCCGAATACTCCGGCGCTGGTTGGGGAAGGCATGACGGCTGCCTGCCCAAATGAATTGATTTCTGATGAGGACTTAGATACTGTAAAGAAAATTCTGGGAAGCTTTAGCTATGTGGAGATTGTTCCGGAGAGGCTGATGGATACGGTAACGGCGGTAAGCGGCAGTTCACCGGCGTTTGTGTTTCTGTTTATCGAGGCTATGGCAGACTCAGCTGTATGCTGCGGAATGCCGAGGGAACAGGCATATAAGTTTGCGGCGCAGGCAGTGCTGGGAAGCGCGAAGATGGTTATGGAGACCGGTAAGCATCCGGGAGAGCTGAAGGATATGGTATGCTCTCCGGCGGGAACGACCATCGGCGGTGTGCGTGTGCTGGAACAGGCGGGCTTTCGGAGTGCGGTATTCGAGGCGGTAAAAGAAGCGGAAGAAATTTCAAGAAGTCTATAATAAAAAAGGATGGCAGATGTCTGAGAGCTGCCATCTTTTTATTATAGGTAATCTTGCTCTCTATTTATACCTCCGGGAGGTTGTGACATTCTCTTTTCAGTACAGATTGACGGCGAGCGTATCCTGAACTTTAAAGAGGTAACCAGTAAGGGCATTCTGTGGGGAAGTATCCTGGTGGCAGCCGCCGCAGGCGCTGCAAGAAGCGGTGCGAGGACGCTGCTTATCGAGAGGAACCCTTATCTGGGCGGAGAAGCGGCAAAGAGGGCAATGCTCAGGCGGCGAACGGTACAGTAGATATATCAGCAGAAGATATCAGTATGGGATTCTGACAGAGCTTCAGGATAAAGTGATAAATGCAGAGTTTAAAAATGCCGGACTGGATGAAAGCAAGGCACATACACAGGTGAAGATTGGATTTGTCTGCGAGAAGGGTACCAGTGACTTGAATCTGTTTATCAATATGGCAAAAGTGAATCAGGTACCGGTTGATGAAATGAAGCTTGTTACGAAGGATGGGAAGCAGGAGGTTGAGCTGGTTCTTGATGGAAATATAAAAGAGGCGGGAATGAGACAATTCCTGTGCCAGACAGCAAAGGAGTCCGAAGGCTTTCGGATTATAGGGCGATATGCACGAAAACTGGAATAACTTTTTAACAATATTACCATAGACATATCTTTTCTTGATTGCTACAATATTTGTGAATGTATTTTAGTCAGGATAAGTACATGAGATACTGGAAACGAGGTGTGACGATGGAAAATGAAAAGAAGTATGCGGTAAGACGAATTGGAGTTCTGACTTCCGGCGGCGATGCTCCGGGTATGAATGCGGCAGTCCGCGCAGTAGTGCGTACGGCATTATTTATGGGCATTGAGGTAGTTGGAATCCGGCGCGGATGGCACGGGCTGATCAACGGAGATATGTTTCGTATGACAACCGGCGATGTTGCCCGGATTATCAATAAGGGCGGTACCATATTGTATACGGCCCGCAGTGAGGAGTTCAGGACAACGGAAGGACGCCGGAAAGCATATAATAACTGCCGTCTTTTTGGATTGGACGGGCTGGTGGCTATCGGCGGTGATGGAACCTTCAGCGGAGCATTGGCTCTTTCTAGCGAATTTCCTATTTCAGTGGTAGGTATACCGGGCACGATCGACAATGATATCGGATGCAGCCATTATAGTATCGGGTATGATACGGCGGCTAATACAGCGATTGAGGCGATCGATAAGATCCGCGATACGATGCAGTCCCACGAGAGATGTTCCGTTATTGAAGTTATGGGACACCGGGCAGGTAATCTGGCTCTTTATGTAGGTATTGCTACAGGAGCAACAGCCGTTCTGATTCCAGAGGAGCCTTGGGACTTTGAGGCTCATGTGGCTGAGAAGATCCGCAGTGCACGTCTTGCCGGACGTACTCATTTTATGGTAATTGTAGCAGAGGGAGCAAAGCGCAGGTCTGACGGAAGTCTGGACAATGATGAGGTAGGCAACGGCTCAGCCGGGTCACAGGTTGCAGATATGATCCGCGACGAACTTGGACTGGATCCGAGAGTAACGGTGCTTGGACATCTGCAGAGAGGCGGAGCGCCGTCGGCAAGAGACCGTGTGACAGCAACACGTATGGGATACGTTGCAGTACAGACATTGGCAGAAGGAAAGACGAACCGCGTAATTGTCCGCCAGGATGGAATGCTGAAGGATATTGATATGGTGGAAGGCCTTAAGATGTCGAACAAACTGGACGAAGAGGAAAAGAAGGTTCTGAAGGCAATGACACTTTCATTTTAAAGTTAAAGAATACATATTAGTGATGGCCGGTATATTCCGCATTTGCGGGTATACCGGTTATTTTGATTGAGGATATTGAAAGAAAATCTGCATAAAAGGTTACTACAGAAAGGGTTACGCCGATATTTAATACAGAAGAAGCATTTAAACCGGGGGGAATGATCCGGGGATCTGACCCGGCATGGAATATATTTCAGGTTAGAGACAAGAGAAACAGAGGCGGATGATATGTCAGAAGTTAAGCATACAAGCGGAAATTCTGGTTTGGCACCGGTTGCGGCATCAGTGATGGATGCGAGAATCGCAAAAAAGAGTGCGCAGCTGGAAGCCGGGCAGGTGTTGATTGCAGAGGCGGCAAAGCAGACGGCGCAGGCCAGACAGAAAATGGAGCAGGAACGCGCGGAAAGAGCGGCGGAAAAGGATGCTGAGAAGGAGAGGCAGGAGGACAAGAAGGATACATCGGAGCTGTCTAAGCAGAGTAAATGGTTTGGAATAGAGGGGAAGCTTCCGGAGAATATAGATATAAGATGGACCCTTGAGATGATGAAGGAGCTGTGGGAGGAATTTCAGCAGTGGATACCGGTAAAGGATCAGAATTTATCCGCACAGCTGGAGGAATTATCGAAGCTTTATCTAAAGCTTCTGGAGGCAATCCTGACGCATACGATGGGTGAAGAGCAGGCGGCACAGGCGGAACGACTGAATGCAGTACTTGCGGAGAAATTGAATCTTCTGCTGGAGACGGAGCTGAAGGATTTGAAGCAGCTTCTGGAGCAGGCAGGACAGAAGGATACTCTGGATCTTGTTAAGGCCAGTGTATACAGGCAGACAACAGGGGAGTCGATATCCGGCAGGGCGGCTTCCAGATTCTATGCACAGGGAAATACGGCTTCTGGCAGAAGTTCCCGCTATTTTATGCCGGAATCATCGGGATCAGGAATAAGCCGGAGCACGGCCCGGGGCAGTACCTATGTGCAGACGGCATCAGGAGTGGAAGAGGGAAGGATATACAAGCTGACAGACGGCAGAAGCGTTCAGATGAATCAGGCATTTGATGCCCAGCGGAAAGCAGAAGAGCTGCAGGTGAGCCAGAGAGGGAGAATCCTGGGCGGAACAGACGGTCTGGGTACGGGAGATATATCAGGAGGAAAGCCGGGACTTACAGGAAAGGAGCTTGCAGAAGCGAATCAGCTTGCGGCTCATATCAATGGAAGCGGCAATCTGCTGAAGAATTCCGGCATCAACGCACAAAATGATGAGGTGCGGGGCCTTGTGGCGGCTATTACGAATATAAAGGGGCAGGTCTATGCGGCAAATGCCGGAAAAAATAACAGCATGGTGACACCCTTGAGGAATGCCATTAATCAGATGGTGGATTATTATCTTTCCCAGAAGGGTATATATAAAGTATACTACTATACAACTAACGCATATGAAAGGACGAAAAACCCGCAGAAGGCTATAGAGGAAGGGCTGGAATATGCGTATCGGTTGTTTATGGAAAAGAAAGCAGATGAGGCATACCGCATGCAGGAAGCCTATTCCGACAGGGCAGGCTTTTTCCAGATGCTCCTGCGGGGACAGGCAATGCAGGCAGACCTGATAAAGGGAATGCGGCTTCTGGAGAATAACTGGCGTGAATTTTTACGTTCCATCGGAGAGAATGAAAAGAGGGGAATTGCGCTGCGGATGCAGAGATACAGTCCATGGGGACTATTAGCAGAACCGGAAGGATTTAAGAAAAAAGCAAAGGAGAAAAATGACAGGACAATCCTGATAGAAGCGGCATGCATAGCAGTAGTGGTGATTGTCTTCATTTGTTACCGTATATTTTTTGGATAAAAACGCCTGAAAGAAAAGGGCGTTTTTTTAAACTTTGTTTAAGGATTGTCTGCTATACTAAGCAGGAAACAAAAAGAAAAGGGAGAGAAAGCCATGCGTTTATTACTGGCAGAGGATGAAAAGGCGCTGTCTAAGGCGCTGACAACGATTTTAAAGCATAACCACTATTCCGTGGATGCGGTGTACAATGGGCAGGATGCGCTGGATTATCTTGTGACGGATATTTATGACGGTGTGATTCTTGATATTATGATGCCGAAGGTGGATGGGATTACCGTTTTAAAGAAGATACGCGCTGAGGGGAACCGGGTTCCGGTCTTGATGCTGACAGCCAAATCAGAGGTTGATGACCGTGTACTGGGCCTGGACTGCGGAGCAGATGATTATCTGACAAAACCATTTGCGGCGAAGGAGCTGCTTGCAAGGATCCGTGTTATGACGAGACGGCAGCTGGAGACTGTGGATACAGTACTTTCCTTTGCGGATATCAGCCTTAACAGAGCCACGTTTGAACTGGCTTCGGGTGAATCGTTCCTCCGCCTGGCAAATAAAGAATTTCAAATGATGGAACTGCTTCTTGAACGCCCCGGACAGGTGATTTCTACGGAGAGGTTTATGGAGAAAATGTGGGGCTATGACAGCGATGCGGAGCTGAATGTGGTCTGGGTTTATATCTCGTATCTCCGGAAAAAGCTGAATATGCTGAATGCCGGGGTGCGTCTTAAAGTGGTGAGAAATGCAGGGTATCTGCTGGAGGTTTCCCATGATTAAACGGCTGCGTCGGAAATTTATCGTGATTACGATGTGCTCGATCCTGACTGTTCTTGGCGGGATTATCGGAGGCATTAATATTGCGAATTATATCAGCATCAATCAGAGGGCAGATGAGAAGCTGGATTTGCTCGTAGAAAACCAAGGCAGATTTCCACCTATGGAAGGGGAGCCGGAGAAGAAGCTCCTTCCCGCCGGCATGTCCCCGGAGGTTCCTTTTGAAACCCGGTATTTTACGGTTGTCCTTAATAATGAAAATATGGCGGTATCGGCGGATATTGGACGGATTGCAGCCATTTCTAGGCAGACAGCGGAGGAATATGCGGTAATACTACAGGAGAAGGGGAAGAAGGAAGGCTTTGAGGGGCAGTATAAATACCGGGCAGTCACTGTGGATGGGGGCATAATGTATGTGTTTCTGGACTGCGGGCGCGAGCTGTCAACCTTCTATTCCTTTCTCGCTATGAGCCTTTTGATCAGTGTATGCGGCCTTTTGTTAGTGTTTGCGCTGGTGCTGTTTTTTTCAAAGCTGGCAGTGGGTCCGTTTGCGGAAAGCTATGAGAAACAGAAGCGGTTTATTACAGATGCGAGCCATGAGATCAAGACGCCTCTTACGATTATTGATGCCAATGCAGAGGTGCTTGAGATGGAAAATGGGGAAAATGAGTGGACGGCAGGGATTAAGGCTCAGGTGGGGCGTTTGACGGCGCTTACGGAGAAGCTGGTATTTCTATCGCGGATGGATGAAGAGCATGCCAAGATTCAGGTGACAGAATTTTCGCTCTCGGATGTGGCTGCGGAAACGATACAGTCCTTTGAGGCTGTTGCAGAGACGCGGGGGAAAAAACTTCAGGCAGAGGTTCCGCCGGAAATTTTCGTTTATGGAGATGAATCTATGATCCGGCAGATGCTTTCACTCCTGTTAGATAATGCGGTAAAGTATTCCAGTGAAAACGGCACGATAAGGTTCTGTCTTCGGAAGCCGGGTAAGCATGTGGAGATTATTTTATGGAATACGGTATCGGAAATCCGGCAGGGAAATTTAGATATTCTTTTTGAGCGGTTTTACCGTCCGGATTCCTCACGTAATTCCGAGACAGGAGGGTATGGGATCGGGCTGTCGGCGGCAAAAGCGGTGGTAACGGCGCATAAAGGAAAAATCCATGCTCGGAGCGGGGACGGGAAGTCTATCGAATTTCGGATTGTATTATGAATGATCGGAGGTAATTTATGGATATTCAGAATGTATTTAAACGGTATGAGATAAAATATATGATTTCGCGGGCGCAGCAGGAGCGGATCCTGCGGGGAATGGAAGCGTATATGACAGGAGATGAGTATGGGCGCAGCACAATCTGCAATCTGTATTTTGACACGTCCAGCTATCTTCTGATACGGCGTTCTCTGGAGCATCCGGTCTATAAGGAGAAGCTGAGGCTCCGGAGTTATGGCACGGCAAAGCCGGATGGCCTGGTATTTATGGAACTGAAAAAGAAATACCAGTCGGTGGTCTACAAACGCCGGATTGGAATAACCGAGCGGGAGGCGGTGAGCTGTCTGCAGGGCAGGGCGCAGCTTGCGGATACACAGATTGGAAAGGAGCTGGATTATTTTCTCCGGCAGTATCAGTATCCTGAGCCGGCGGTATTTCTCTCGTATGAAAGAGAAGCGTTCTATGCTGAGGATGACCGGGAATTTCGGGTGACCTTTGATGAAAAAATCCTCTGGCGGGACTCGGATCTGTCGCTTTGCTCCGGGGCCTATGGTACGCCGGTTCTTGGGGAGGATGAGGTACTGATGGAGATTAAGACCGGTATCGCTATTCCGCTGTGGATGACAGCGCTGCTTACAGAAAATCATATTTATAAAACATCGCTTTCAAAATATGGAACGGTATACAAGACTATTTATGAGAATCAAATGGGAGGGATCTGTTATGCCTGATACAATATTTGAAGGGATTTTTGATAATGGGGGAGTGACGGTCATTGCGGTATCGGACTTCCTTGTCTGCATGGGGGTATCGCTGGTAATCGGCGTATTTCTCGCGCTGGTTTATACATATAAGAGCCGTTATACGAAGAGCTTCGTGATAACGCTTGCAATTCTTCCGGCGGTGGTCTGCGTAGTGATCATGATGGTAAATGGAAATGTTGGAACGGGAGTTGCAGTGGCAGGAGCCTTCAGTCTGGTGCGGTTTCGTTCTGCACCGGGAACAGCGAAGGAAATCGGGACGATTTTTCTTGCAATGGGCGCGGGGCTGATGGCAGGAATGGGATATCTGGGGTACGCGGTATTATTCTCCCTGCTGCTGGGGGTTGTGATGCTGTTTTATCAGAAAATCGGCCTTGGAGAGACGAGGCGGGCGGCAAGAGAGAAAACCCTGCATATTACAATACCGGAGGATTTGGATTACACAGAGGTGTTTGACGATCTGCTGGAGAAATATACAAGCGCAGCGGAGGTGGTTTCGGTGAAAACCACGAATATGGGGAGTTTATTTAAATTGACTTACCAGATTA
>Ga0137307_100207_pt1 | contig 89734 bp, 68 predicted proteins | sample NAcewD2O_March_2_FD_97180 | JGI IMG/M metagenome (GOLD analysis project Ga0137307, IMG submission 97180) | Mouse cecal microbial communities from Vienna, Austria - N-Acetylglucosamine amended D2O_March | ecosystem: Host-associated > Mammals > Digestive system > Large intestine > Cecum | place...
ATAATAGCCTATGATTGTTACGCTGTCGGGGATTATTATATCTGTTAAGTTTCTACAATAGGAGAATGCCCAACCACCAATTACTTTTGTATCAAAGTGCATAGAGCATGTAGTTATACTCCTGTCTTTTACGGTTATTAACGCAACATACGGGTTATTTGTATTTCCCAAATATAATGCGTTGTCGTATTCATTATATTGCAGACTGCTGCAAGAGCTAAACGCAGGCGACATGAGACCCCCACCTATTGTAGATATGCTGTCGGGAATTGTGATGTTTGTTAGCGAAACACATCTATAAAACGCATCATAACCTAATGACGTTACGCCATCCGGAATTACAATGCTTTTTAATTCTGTACAACCACCGAAAGCATGACTACCTATTGCTATACATTGGCTGTTTTCAGAAAATACGACACTTACTATTTTGGGAGAACATTGTGCGTTAAAATCCGGACAGAACAAATTAGCAGGAATTCGTTGTACATTCGATCCAATATTTACAGTGATTCCATCTCCATTCTTGCCCGCGAAGGAAAATACATCGTTATCCGTATCGTAGTCAGACGGCATCAAAAGTGCGCAGTCGGTCGCATTGTAGTTTATTTCTGTTAACGAAAGACAATTCGCGAATGCATGATGCCCTATGCTTATTATGCTTTCAGGGATTGTTACGCTTGTTAGGGAACCGCGACCGTAAAATGCATAACTTCCTATGCTTGTTACGCTTCCGTCTGTGGGTATTACGCTTGTGCTGCAACCTGCTATTAAAGTCTTTGTTGCTGTTTCTATCAGGCAATTTCCTGTGCTGTGATATGTTGTATTATTCGGAGATACTGTTATGCTTGTACCGTCCCACCCTGTAAATGCAACTGGCTTTATTGCAGTAACGGTATCGGGTATTTCAAATTCCGTAACTAATGTTCCGTTTAGATACAAATTGTGTGCATAGCATAACGGGTTGGCATATTCACCTCCAAAGCCAATGTTGTACCAAGCGGCAATGTCGGTTATATATACTCCCGTTAGTGAATAGCAATTGTAGAATGCATTAAAACCTATGCTTGTTACGCTTTCGGGTATAGTTATGCTTGTTAGCGATTTGCAATATATGAATGCCTCAGAACCTATGCTTGTTACACTATTAGGCAGAGTTATTGTACGAAAATTTTTATCTTGCAAAAATCGCTCGGGGATATGACTCCATCCATTATCAAATTCACAACCTGTATATTTATTTTCCAATTCACTGAGTACAGTATAATTGCCGTTATTGTAATAGGGCAATAATAAATTATCCGTTTTGGATGAGGATAAAATAAGAATCGGCAATGACGAAGAATAGTCCCCACTCAAAACAAACGTATTGTCAGCATTGTCATTTGCAATTTGTACATTAGCAGGAGCAAATAGTACTTTGTTAAGATTTTTGTCCGCTACTATGTTGGAATATTCATCATACCCCACTCTTAGTCTAATATTATAATAATTAGAATTTCCGCTGTATACAGACATTTTGGTTACAGACGAAGCGTCCTTAACTAAATCTGTCAACGCGGGCATGTATGTTACGTTGCTGCCTAATACGATAGAAGTAACGTCATAGTCTATCCAAGGAAGTTGCAAATTGAAAAGGTTCATCCAATAATTTGTCGGTATCGTTCCGTCTATATATAATTCCCCGTTGCTGCAAGACCAATCCAAATAGTAATTACTTTCGTCAAAATTTACAGGTTGACTGTATTCTCCCCAGCTGTCGCGCCATTTGAGCGTTGCGTAAGAAGGAAATTTTTTAGCAACTGTTCCGAAATCAGACGTCTGTACATTTGCAGGCAATGACGAAAGTTGATAACTGCCGTCTTGGTACTTGACGCGGACGTTTACGGCGCCGTTGAAAACATCTTCGACGGCAACGGTGTTCTTGTTGCCTAGGGTTATTTCTTTTACTTCCTTTGCAGTTGAAGTACTTGCTTTGCTGTATGCGGCATCGTACACGACGGAAGATAACAGTCCGTCTTTATCGAACGATACGGTAATTTGTCTGCCTACCGTTGTCCGTATCTTTTCGTCCAGCGCCGCTTGCTGTTCCATAAGTTTACCCAGTTGTTCAAAATCGGTCAGATTTTCCATTTGTTTGTTCAGTTTTTCCTGCTGTTTGTACAAGTCCAAAAATTCTTTGCCGTAGTATGTCCAGACGTTATCTTCTTCCTTGCCGCTGTTGGGCGTACCGAGTACTTTACTTACGCGAGTTTTGTCGTCGCCGATATTGAGTTTAGAAAGTCTTGTAGAAGTAAATATATTTGTTGCAACAGGCACTATCACGGCAAAAACAAGTACGCATATCACCGCAACCGAGCATACGCCAATGATTGTGCCGTTTACCGCTTTTTTATGCGCGGCGTATCCCTTTTTTATACCGTTTGATATTTTTTGCACCAATACGGGTTTGGGAGCGTTTTTCAAGTCGGTCTTTGCTTGAAGATATTTTTCACTGCGTTTACTAAGCAACATATCTCCAACCAAAGCCAATGCGGACAGTACTGCGAATACCACGGCAAACGCTATCAGCAGTTTTGTTGCAGAATCTACAGTCCAGTCGCCCTTTTTTATGTTTATGTTAAGTATGCTTGCGGAAACAAGCATAGCAATGTACAACACAAAACTTACGGAATGGGATACCTTGGGCAGTTTGCCTATCAGCAACGGATATGCAAGCGCATAAGCAGCCGATATTGAAGACACGATTATCAAAACGGTAGCCATTACCTTGTAGTCGGCATCCGTTATTTTGTAAATATTGCCTACATTAAAGCCGAATGCACTGTACGCATTGCAGGACATAAAAGCAAAATTAAGCGCCGCAAACAGCAAAAAGAATACGCAAGGTAGCCATTTGAGCAACTTGCTTACCGTTTTGTAAAAGTTGTCGCTTAACTCTAAAGGCTGTTTGGGTTGCACAGGAACGGGCGTTGCCGCCGTATTTGCCTGCGTTTCAAAACGGTGTCCGCAGTAGTTACAGAAATTAGCCGAACCGCTTAACTCCGCTCCGCATTCGGGACAGGTCTTCGACTGCTGATACTTTGTACCGCAATCAGGGCAAAACGTTCCCTCGAACTCTCGTCCGCAGTTATTACATTTGGGCATATCATCTTCTCCTTTAATATTGTTAGACACTTAACCGACACTAGTATACCCCCCCCATTTGATTGTCAAGGGATATTGTTAAAGACATCAAAAAAGTGCCGTCCTCAACGAGAACGACACCTGTAGAAAATATCCTTCTCGCTTAGTCGCCAAACCAATTAAAAACCTGTAAGATTTTTTAATACGCGGAAGATAGATATAGTTCTACCGTTAACTATATCTTACAGGTATAATATTTAACTGATTTGGCAAATTTGATTATAGCATAAACAAAAAAGATTTACAAGATTTTGATAATAAAAAAAGTCTTTGGTATTTATAAGACCGAAAAAAACTGACTGCGCGTTTTGACGGCGTTAACAACACAAAAGTTATTTAGCAACCGTAAACAAATTAATAAAATATTATTGTTGATTTTTTAAACAAAGCACACCGCAATAAAAATTATTATTACTTAACGGCGGCTCGGCAATTTTTGCCGCAAATGTCGGCAATGAAATACGCCGCTTAAATTGCGCAATTGACAAATTAAGCGGCGTTTGGTTTATTCTTTTACATAAGGCGGTTTGGCACTGTAGGAAGTATGCAACAACTTGTGCGCCAAGTTTCCGCACGGTTTATCTAAAAACTCGGCGTAAACGCTTTGTACCGAACTGTTTTTGTGGCTTCTGCGGTTGTACATTGCTTTGTCCGCATCGTAAAGCACCGAGGCGCGCTTTGCCGCAACTTCGTTTTTATGCTTAACGAATGTTGCTTTTATCGGCTGACCTCCGCCCATTACGCAACCGCCGTGGCAAGTCATAACTTCTACAAAATGATAGTCGCATTCGCCCGACTTAATTTTTTCGCACAGAGCCTTTGCGTTATTGAGACCGTTGACTACTGCAATTTTTAAACTTTTGCCCGCAATCTGGTACGAGGCTTCCTTGACGCCCTTAAGTCCGCGGACTTCGTTAAATTCCAACTTGGTGTAATTTGCGTTGGGTTCTAATACGCTTACGGCAGTACGCAACGCCGCTTCCATAACTCCGCCCGTAGCGCCGAAAATTATGCCTGCGCCCGTATATTCGCCAAACGGGCTGTCCGTTTCGCCGTCGGGAAGTTCGTTCAGCAATATGCCGTTTTCCTGTATAAGCCGCGCAAGTTCCCGCGTTGTAAGCACCGCGTCAATATCCGGCAGACCTTCGGTAAAGGTACGCTTTTTTTCGTTCTTTTTTGCCGTGCACGGCATTACCGAAACGACAAATACGTTTGACGGGTCGATATTGTTTTTCTTGGCAAATATATGCTTTACCAATGCTCCGAACATTTGCTGAGGAGATTTGCAGGTTGACAAATTGGGCAGTAATTCGGGGTAATTCTTTTCGGCATAACTTACCCAAGCGGGACAGCAACTTGTAAACATAGGCAGAGTGCCGTTGCCGTTAATGCGTTCAACAAGTTCGTGCGCTTCCTCCATTATGGTAAAATCTGCCGAGCAGTTTACGTCAAATACCTTTTTAAAACCTAAATAACGCAACGCTGTGTTTATCTTGCCCTGAACGTTTGTTCCCAGCGGTTGGTCGAATGTTTCGCCAAGCGCCGCGCGGACAGAGGGAGCAGTGCCCACAATGACATATTTTTCAGGATTGGAAAGCGCTTCCTGAACGCGCACTATTTCTTCCTTTTCTTTTAGCGCGCCAGTAGGACAAACCGTTATGCACTGTCCGCACCCTACACACGGGGTGTTTTTTAAGTTCATATCGAACGCGCACGCAACGTGAGTTTTAAAACCGCGCTCGTTTGCGCCTATAACGCCTACGCCCTGAGCCTTTTTGCACACGGCAATACACCTGCGGCACAAGATACATTTACTGTTATCACGCACAAGATAATCCGTCGAATCGTCATATACAAAGTTGCGCGTTTCTCCTGCAAATTTATTTGCGTCGCAACCGTATTTATAAGCCAATCTCTGCAATTCGCAATTAGTATTACGTTCGCACGAGAGGCAGTCCTTACGGTGGTCGGACAAAATCAATTCTAATGTGATTTTACGCGCGTTTAAAACCCTTTGAGTCGTAGTAAATACTTCCATACCCTCATATACGGGATATTCGCAAGCGGCGACAAGGTTACGCATACCTTTGACTTCGACAACGCACACACGGCACGCGCCCAACTCACTTAGTTCCTTCATGTGGCATAACGTAGGTATCTTGATACCTATACTACGCGCCGCTTCAAGTATAGTACTGCCTTCCTCCACCATTACGGGAACATTGTTAATAGAAAGACTAATCATTTTTTGCCACCTACCTTTTTGATAGCGTTAAACCGACAAACCGTTTCGCATATACCGCATTTAATACACAGTTCGGGATCGATTTGATGCGGCTTTTTGATTGTTCCGCGTATAGCGTTTGCCGAGCAGTTGCGCGCGCACATATTACAGCCTATACACTTGTCGGGGTCGATTTCGTAACGGATGAGCGATTTACATACGTTTGCAGGACATACTTTGTCTATAACGTGAGCCTCGTATTCGCTTCTGAAATACTTTAATGTAGACAACACGGGATTAGGAGCAGATTGCCCCAGACCGCAAAGAGAATTGTCCTTTATATAGTGGCACAGTTCTTCCATTTTGTCTAAATCTTCTAGCGTGGCTTTGCCTTCCGTTATTTTACAAAGCATTTCGTAAAGACGCTTTGTGCCCACGCGGCAGGGCGTACACTTTCCGCACGATTCGTCAACGGTAAACTCTAAAAAGAATTTAGCAATATCTACCATACAGTTATCTTCGTCTATGACGATAAGACCGCCGCTGCCCATCATCGAATCGATTCTCTGCAGACTTTCGTAGTCAATTTCGGTATCGATAATTTCGGCAGGAATACAACCCCCGCTCGGTCCGCCCGTTTGCGCGGCTTTAAATTTTTTACCGTTGGGAATACCGCCGCCTATCTCGTACACAATCTCGCGTAAAGTCGTACCCATAGGAACTTCTACCAAACCCGTGTTGTGAATTTTACCGCCCAAAGCAAAAACTTTTGTTCCTTTGCTTGTTTCCGTTCCTAAAGACGAAAACCACTCGGCGCCGTTTAGTATAATCTGCGGCACATTGGCGTAGGTTTCGACATTATTGAGCACCGTAGGCTTTCCGAACAGTCCTTTAACGGCAGGGAACGGAGGTCTTGGACGAGGCTCTCCGCGCTTACCCTCAATACTTGTCATTAAAGCCGTTTCTTCTCCGCAGACAAACGCTCCCGCGCCGAGACGGATTTCTATATCAAAGTTAAAGCCTTTGCCGAAAATATTCTGACCCAAAAGTCCGTACTCGCGCGCTTGCTTGATGGCAATTTGCAAACGGTGTACGGCAACCGGATATTCCGCACGGACATAGACATATCCGCGGCTTGCGCCGACTGCATACGCCGCAATACTCATTGCTTCCAGCACTACATGGGGATCGCCCTCCAAAATGGATCTGTCCATAAATGCACCGGGGTCGCCCTCGTCGGCATTGCAAGCAACATACTTTATGTCGCCTTTTGCGTCATGTGTAAACTTCCATTTACGCCCAGTCAAAAAACCTGCGCCGCCTCTTCCGCGGAGTCCGGACGAAGTAATTATGTCTATTACTTCTTCTCCGCTCATATTAAGCGCGTTGTATAACGCTCTGTAACCGTCGCGCGCAATGTACTCTTCGATATTTTCGGGGTCGATTACTCCGCAGTTACGCAAAACCATTCTGTGCTGTTTGCGGTAAAAGTCGGTATCTGCAAGAGAAGTTATTGCTCCGTCATCGGATACTGTTTCGGAGTATAACAATTCTTTAACGGGTTTGCCGTTAATAAGGTGCCCGTCAACAATGCTTTTAACGTGTTCGGTTTTTACTTTGGCGTAAAACGAACCCTCCGGATACACTATTACAACAGGACCCAGCGCGCACAGTCCGAAACAGCCCGTTAATACAAGATTTACCTTGCCTGTTAAAGATTTTTCTTTTATTTCTTTTTCAAATTCGTCATGGATTTTTTTGGAATTGCCTGATGAACAACCCGAACCGCCGCAAACTAAAACCTGCCTCTCGTATTTTATTTTGTTTTGGGTTGCATGAGCTTGTCTGTTACTGACTTCCACGGCTAATTTTTCTTTGATTTTATCTAAGGTTTTTATATCCATAACTACTCCTTATTTCTGTACTTTTTTATAATGCCCTCAACGTCGTCAACCGTTAAATTGCCGTACACTTCCCCGTTGACAGACATAACGGGAGCAAGTCCGCAGCAACCGATACACCGTGTTGCGTCTAAAGAAAACATTCTGTCCGCAGTACATTCGCCGCTTTCTATTCCCAATATATTCTTTAACTTATCGTATATTTCGCCTGAACCTTTAACGTAACACGCCGTGCCTAAACATATTCCTATTTGATACTTTCCCTTTGGATACAGCGAAAACTGCGAATAAAACGTAACAACGCCGTATACTTCGGACAAAGTAACATCAAGTTCTTCGGCAATTATACGCTGAACCTCGTACGGCAGATAACCGTACATATCCTGCGCAAACTGCAATGCAGGCATCAATGCTCCGCCTTGCGCTTTTAGTTCCGCTAACTTTGCGCGCAAAACTTTTTCTTGTTCTTTAGTGCCTTCAAACGGCAAAGCCGAACCTTTCATTTATTTACCTCCGATTTGGAATTGCGAAAAACGCACAGTTAAGATTTTATCAAAACGCGCTGTTTTCGACAAATAAAAACGGGCTTTATTACAATACATAAAAATTATAAGGTTATCGAATTTTCTTATTAAAAGTAAAAAATCAACGTCGGTGTTTAACTTTCCGACGTTGATTCCAATAATAAATTTTGAAGTTTTTTTCTTATCTCGTTATGCTGTCCGTCATAAATATTGCGTTCTCCCCGTAATTCAGTAAGTTCGGCAACTTGCGATATCGTACAAGGCTTATTTGAAAGAAAATAAATGCGGTCAGCAAGCGTAAGCGCTTCGTCTACGTCGTGCGTAACCAACAAAGCGGTGATATTTTTGCTTTGTAAGTATTCAATCAATGTATCGTATAATTGCCGTTTAACTCCGTAGTCCAGCCGCGAAAACGGTTCGTCCAACAGCATTACCGAGCGGCTGCAAGCAAAAGCGCGGGCAAGAGAAACGCGCTGTTTTTCGCCGTCTGACAGCGTCAAAGCGTTTTGCTTACGCTTGTCGGCAATATGAGCCAAGTTTAACGCTTCGTCAACTTGCCCCGAGCAATTTTTACCCAAAATTATACGGACATTGTTTTCAACGGAAACGGGCGCCAATGTCGGCTCAGACAGCACGACAGACGGCGGCGCACTTAAACATTTACCTGTATAATCGACAACGCCCGTTATTATATTTAATAAAGTTGTTTTGCCGCAACCGGACTTACCTAATACGACGTTAATTCCCCGTGAAAAAACGGTATTGAAATCTTTAAATATAACGTTATCTCCGTAAGCAAAACTGACATTATCTAGTACTATTTCGTTGCTTTTTTGACACATATCGAAACAACTCCTTCTATAACAAAACACACTGCTAAAGCCAGCAAAGTTAAAGCCAACACGTTTGCCGTATCAAGATTTACTTTTCCTATATACATATCACGTCCCAAACCGAGTTTCGGCAATGACATAGCCTCGCCTGCTATAACGACTTTGATACACAGCGGAAGCGTATCTCTTGTTTGCGGAACTACCGCCGAACCTATGTGCGGTAACAACACATAACGTATTTTGTTACGCCGCGAAACACCGTATATCTTACATAACTCAAGCAGTTTTAAGTCGGAATATATCTCTCTTTGAAACGCACTGTAAATTATCGGAAACGCAACTAAAAACGCGACTACGGCAGGTACGGTTGTGGACGTAAACACAATCAACGTTACCAAAATTATTGCCATAGTAGGCAAAGCGCGGAAAACGGTTACGATATTATCTGTTATTCTTTTGGCTATAGGAAATAAACCTGCAAACAGACTTAGACAAAGCGCGGTTATTAAAGAAACGGCAAACGCAATTAAAGAACGTAACAAAGTTGACAATAACGCCAAATACGTCGTACCTTTACCAAGCAATGTAAAAGTCAGAGCAATAACCGTCCACGGAGACGGGGCAATGAGTTCCTTATCGACCGTTATAGACACGATATACCAAACAAGCAATATCGCGGCAATCATACCTATAACATACAACAAATTAAATAAATGTTTTTTACCCTTTAAATTCATAATACAGTTCGTCCTTTAACAGTCCTGCAAAAGGACCTTTAAATTGCGACAGGTAGTCGAAAATGTCTTGTTTTACTTCATACGCTTTTACTGTTTTCAAGTTGCAGCCTTCAATAATATCCGTAGTATAATCAATGTTTAGAGTACTGCCCGCCGATAATAGCAGATCTTTCAATCTTTCTGTATTTTGTGCCAAATATGCGTTGTTTTGAAATAAGTCATTGTATAAAGCGTCTGCAAAACCCTGTTTAGACAAAAGAGACTTTTTGACGATTACGCTCGCTTGCGGATAGCCTGTAATTTCTTTTGACGTTACCTGCTGCCACAATTCTTGAAGATTGAACACTCTGTATAAAGTTTTGCCGTTTGCTTTTGCCCTGTTAACGGCATTAGTTGCGGCAGGCTCTCCTACAAGTGCATAATCGCACTTTTGGTTTAAAAGCAACCCTACCGCTTCAGAGCCGTCATCGACATATTCGAGATTAACTCCTCCGTCATAATAACTCACGTTATGTTCATCCAGTATTTTTTTAAACAAATATTCGCCCGTGTTGCCTAAACCTATGCTTTTAACGTTTTTACCGACAAGGTCGGACAAATCGGTTATATTATCCCAACCCAAAACGTATAATAATCCCCAAACATTAACGGTAAAAATTGCATAATCGCCGTTTGCAGAACAGATTCTTACTGCGGCATTTGTCGGCAGCACTGCAATATCCGCTTCGGGATTTACCCCCGAACACTTTGCCGTAACGTCCGCGCCGGTTGTGATATTCACTTTTGCATCGTAACCACCCGCTTTACCGCTTTCGATAATATTTGCAACCGCCAAAGCGGGCGCGCCGTCAGGTACAAAAATTTGTATCCGTTCATCGTTTTTACACGAAACGAATATTAACGGCAGTAACATACAAAATACTAAAATGACGGCAAAAAAGCTTTTTTTCATATTTAATTCTCCTTTATCTCCGCAGGCGTTAATACACTTTTTGCCGTAACGCCCGATATTCGTCCCAAATTGCCCACCAAAGCAGAAATTTTTTCTACCTGTCCTTCTACAATAAGAGCAATTACGTTACGTCCCGTTTGGTGATTAGGCACACCCATACGCCCGACTATAATTTCGCCATAGTTAGTCAGCACCGTCTGCACAGACTGTACTGCATTTTTTTGAGTGATTACTATTGCTACTACTCCCGTTCTGCTATCCATACGTTACTCCTTTAAAAAACCTATTTTCCTAATTTACTTAGATTTTACTATATGTTTCTAGTTCTTTTATCAGCAGTGTTTATAAACCTGCACTTTCAAACGGCGTTGGTTTTTTTCACAATTAATAGGCAACGTTTTGCTGTAAACTACTGTTTTAGATACGCTGTTAAGCCTAAAAATTTACCTACTTACAACAAAAAAAACGGCGTTCCGCATATCGAAAACGCCGTTAATTGTTGAATAAGAAACAACTTGTACCGTTGCCTTACTTTTTTATTTGCCAACCAAAACCGTAATTTCAGTTGTGAAATAAAAATTTAATTAACGATCCGTCTCTCCGATACCCATTGAGAAAGAGGTTATTTGCTTGATTTTTTAATTGCCTGCGTCTTGCAATTTGGCGGTTTGGTCGGCAATACGCAATGCTTCGACCATTTCGCCTATATCGCCGTTCATAAAGTTTTCGATAGAATACAGAGTCAATCCTATGCGGTGGTCGGTTACGCGCCCTTGCGGGAAGTTATATGTGCGTATACGCTCGCTACGGTCGCCCGTGCCGACTTGACTTTTACGCGCGGCGGCGTACTCTGCGTCTGCCTGCGTTTGAAAATGGTCGTAAAGTTTGCTTTTTAAAATGTTCATTGCTTTTTCGCGGTTTTTGATTTGACTGCGCTCGTCCTGACAATTTACTACAATACCCGTAGGCAAGTGGGTTATGCGGATAGCGCTTTCCGTCTTGTTGACGTGCTGTCCGCCTGCGCCGCTGCTACGGTAAGTGTCGATTTTCAAATCTTTGTCAAGTATCTCGATATCAACGTCGGGCGCTTCCGGCAAGACCGCTACCGTTATCGTACTGGTGTGTATACGCCCCTGACTTTCGGTATCGGGCACACGCTGAACACGGTGAACGCCGCTTTCGAACTTAAATTTGCTGTACGCGCTGTCGCCTACTACCATAAACGAGCCTTCTTTCAGTCCGCCGAGTTCGTTTTCTTCCACGTCGATTTCTTCTATCTTCCAACGGTTTTTTTCTGCAAACATATAATACATACGGCGGATTTCGTTGGCAAACAATGCGGCTTCTTCGCCGCCTGCGCCTGCGCGTATTTCGATAATAACGTTTTTGTCATCGTTGGGGTCTTTGGGTAACAGCAACACTTTTAGTTGCTCGTTCAGTTCTTCCAGACGGGTTTTACTTGCCGCGATATCTTCGTAAAGCAACGCCAACATTTCCTTGTCCGTTTCGATGCCCGCAAGTTCGATATTTGCTTGAAGTTCGTTGTGAGTTTTTTTGTAATCTTGGTAGCACTCGACAATAGGAGTCAGCGAACTGTGCTCTTTGACGAGTTTTTTCCAACTGTTGTTGTCGGCAATAACTTCCGGCTTGGCTATTTCTTCCGTAAGATATTCGTATCTTTGTACAATTTTATCTAATTTTTCTGTCATAACTACTCCTTAAAGTTGAATTTAAAATGAGAAACTACACTCTCTGGTTTTTAAAACGTTTTGTTATTTTACTTTCAACCGCGTAGTTACTTTTTGTTTTTTTTCGTTGCAACGACTATGCGGTCATTGCCGCCGTAATCTTTCATTACTTCTACGTCAAAGTTGTCTTCTAACAATCCTTTTACCGCTTCGCCCTGATTATAGCCTATTTCTAATACCAGCAGACCCTTTTTAGTTAAATGTTTGTACGCTTTATCTGCCAAAATACGGTAAAAATCAAGTCCGTCCTTACCGCCGTCAAGCGCAAGTTTAGGTTCGTAATTTTTGACGCTGTCGTCTAACGTTGGGATAACGTCCGTTTCGATATACGGAGGGTTGCACACTATTGCATTGCATTTGCCGCTGAGATTTTTGAACATATCGCTTTGAATAAAGTCTACTTTTGCCTTATTCCTCTTAGCGTTATATTTTGCAATTTTCAAAGCGTCGCGGCTTATGTCGGCAAGCGTTACCGTTGCGCCCGTTTCCAGTGCGGCGGTTATACCTATTACTCCGCTTCCGCAACACAAATCTAAAACAGTGCTTTTTTTATTCAGACGTTTGACAAGTTGTTCGGTTACAAGTTCCGTTTCCTGTCTGGGGATAAGCACATTTTTGTCGACGTTAAACGTTCTGCCAAAAAACTCGACGCTGCCCAAAACGTATTGCCACGGTTCGCCGTTATTTAAACGTTCTTTCATTTTGTCTATACGGATAACAAAACCGTAGGGAATATTCGTAACCTTGTTGAGTTTATCCTGCGGAACACGGAGTATTGCGGACAAAAACCAATCGTCGTTTTTAAGTCCTGCAATCTGTGCCAAATTACTATCGGCAAGACGCTGTTTAAACTGTTCGAGAGTAAGCGGCTCGGGAAATTTGACTTCGGCAACCGTTTCGTCTGCGTCCATTTGCAAAACGGCGTTAAAAGAAGTAATTGCAACTTCGCACATTTCGTCATCGGGTTCGCGCGTCGTCAACTTCTGAAACTGTTTGCCTAACCACTTTAACGGACGGAACAGTACAAAATTAGACCTTGCAAGCAACATAAGCATTTCGTAACTAATGCCTGCGGTAAGCGGCAGTAATGCTATTTTAAGCAGTGCTCTAAGCCACCACGACTCGATAAACAAAGTGAACTTGCACGCCGCACAAATTATATCCAATACCATCATAAGTATTACGGACAGTACAACGACAAAGACTAAGAAACTCGTACCGCAACGGTCGTGATAACGACTGCACTTTTGCACGTTTTCTACCGTTAATGGAAGTTCGCTTTCGTAGCAGGCAATAGTTTTATGTTCTGCTCCGTGGTACATAAACAAGCGTTTAATCTCTTTCATTTTGGATATGGCAACCATATAGATTACAAGTATTGCCATTTTAGCAACGCCCTCGATAAGTGATTTTAACCAAACCCAATCAAGGCTGTTTACGTCTAGCTTAGCCAGTTTGAAAATTCCCGCTGTAATACCCGTAGGCAGCAGAATAAACAAGCAAAGAGCAAGAGCAACACCCAACAATGTGGAAAAACCCATCAAAACGCCCATACCCTTGCCGTTCGATGTATCTATTTCTTCTTCCGCCATAATTTCGGCAGATTTACTTATTATTTTTGTTCCGTCTATCATAGACAAAACCATATTTATAACACCGCGCAAAAAAGGGACCTTTTTGTACCACGGCTTTTTAGAAGGCAAGCGTTTTGTTTCCAAACGGATTTGACCCGTTTCGTCGCGCACGGCTAACGCTTCGCTTGCACTGCCGCGCATCATAACGCCTTCTATAACGGCTTGTCCGCCGATTTTTGTTTTCATTTTACTCTCCTAAAATGTATAACCGATTATTTCTATTGTATCAAAAATAACCGTTTTATACAAGTATTTAAGTGTTTTTGAGTTAATACTTTTGACTTTAACATTTTTTTTTAGTATAATTTTTAAAGCTGAATAAAAGATGTTCCTTGCAAAACCATCTTTTAAATAAAAAACAAGGAGATTTTGCTTTATGCAAAGAATTAAAAGAGAATTTAGAGAATTTGTTATTTTATTAAAATCTGTTCCGTCTGTTTTGTTTGCACTGTTTATTTTATCGATATTTGCAATGAATTTACTTGCCAACAAGAGCATAAATTTACCTGTAAACTGGCTAGCACTCGATTGCGGTATAATAGTATCGTGGGTGGCTTTTTTAACGATGGATATGCTGACAAAGCATTTCGGACCGAAAGCGGCAACGGAGATATCTGTGTTTTCGCTGTTGATAAATTTGTTTATGTGCTTTTTGTTTTGGCTGGTAAGCCTTATTGACGGCGTTTGGGGAGAATCGTTTGTTGAGGGAAGCGAAAGCATAATTAACGGAGCATTGAACAATACTTTCGGCGGGACGTGGTATGTCGTATTGGGCAGTTCTGTGGCTTTTGTTGCGTCTGCCCTAGTTAATAACTTTTTAAATTACGGCATAGGTAAACTGTTCAAGAAAAAACCGGACGGTTTCGGCGCGTATGTTTGCCGCTCTTACATTTCTACCGCAATAGGTCAATTTGTCGATAATTTGGTGTTTGCTCTGATTGTAAGTTTGAACTTTTTTAACTGGTCTATCACTCAATGCTTTACCTGTGCGGCAACCGGGATGATTGTAGAATTGTTGTTAGAGTTAATATTTGTCCATTTGGGATTTGCCGTATGTAAAAAATGGCGCAAAGATGGCGTTGGACAAAAATACTTTGATTTTATTGAAAATAAGGGAGATTGCGGATTATGAAAGTTGTCGTAACAGGGTCTTCTAGCGGTATAGGCAAGGCCATAGCAGAAAAGTTTATTGAACAAAATCACGACGTTATAGGTATTGATATTTTACCTTCTTCTATTATCTCGCCCAACTACTCGCACATTGTCGCGGATATTTGTTCTGACAAATTGCCCGAAATTGACGGAGTGGAAATTTTGGTAAACAACGCGGGAGTTCAGGACAGCGGCAAAGATATTGACGTCAATTTGAAAGGAACGATACAAATTACCGAAAAATACGCTTTTCAAAACAGAATTAAAAGCGTTGTGTTTATTGCTTCGGCTAGCGCGCGAACAGGCGCGGAATTCCCCGAATATGCCGCAAGTAAAGGCGGAATGGTCGCCTATATGAAAAATGTTGCTTTGCGCTTAGCAGAATGCGGAGCAACAGCCAACAGTTTGTCTCCCGGAGGAGTTACTACCGACTTGAACAGACGAGTAATGGACAATCCCGATTTGTGGCGACAAATTATGGAGGAAACTCCGCTGAAAAAATGGGCAACGGCAGAAGAAATAGCAGAGTTTGCGTATTTTGTTACTGTTATAAACAAGTCTATGACGGCGGAAGATATTTTGATAGATAACGGCGAAGCGGCTAATGCAAAGTTTGTTTGGTAGCATATATTGCAAATAGAAATCAGTAATTAAGATGCTGGACATACGGGTAAGATTTTTGCTCCCAATCAGGTAAAGCAAAACTTGGACTGCAATAAATTTATTTATTTTGCGATTTTAATCTGTAACAGCGATTGAAGTATTTACATAAATTATGCGCTTGATATGCCCTAGTAAGTCTAAAATTATCGACAATTTTAATTTTTGACATATAAAAAAATTGACATAAGACGCCAAAATCATTTATAATTAACCGTAACTGTTTACAAGTCTAACACAAAATACAAATAAGTTCTTACGTAAACTTGGACTTTAAACAATCAAATTTTGTTTGGAGCAACGATATGAAAGATTATTTATTATTTATGGATGTTTCGGGCGATGTTGTTCGTGATTACGTTGACGCAGGGAAAGTAGAATTGTTGCCTATGGAATTTATCATTGACGGCAAATCGGACTACTACACCGACAAAGACAACGGTATTAACGTTATAGATTTTTACAAAAGCGTAAAGGCGCGCGCCGATATTAAAACAACGCAAATTACCCCCGCTATCTATGACGAATATTTTGATAAGTATTTAAAAGACGGACACTCGGTACTGTATTTGTGCTTGTCGAGCGGACTATCGTCGACATATCAATCGGCTTGCACAGCGGCAGAAAATTTCAAGAAAAAATATCCCGACGTGGAAATGCTGGTTGTAGATACTTTACGCGCCACAGGCTGTATGGGTATACTGTGCGAAAGAATGATTGAAAACAAAGATAACGGAATGTCTTTGAGAGAAAACTTTTACGACCTTGAAACTTATAAATTTAAGTTGGATGCCTGTTGTTATGTGGACGATTTAAACGCATTGCACCGCGGCGGACGGATTAGTAAGAGCGTGGCGGTAATCGGTTCTCTTTTAGATATAAAGCCTTTAATCACCTTTACACCCGACGGCAAATTGGCAAACTGGGGCAAACAACGCGGGGTTAAAATGTCCATTAAGAAACTTGTGGAATTTTATATTGAAAAGGCAGAAAAGACCGAAGGAAGCCTCGTTTATATATGCCACGCCGACGAAGATACAAATGCAAAAGAGTTGGCTGAAAAAGTTAAGGAAGCTAATCCAAATTGCATTATCAAAACAAGATTGCTTTCGCCCATTATCGGAGCGCATTTAGGACCCGGAGCGTTAGTACTTTGCTTCTTGAAATAAAAATATTAAAATTACAGCCGAACCGTTTTAGAAGGTTCGGCTTTTTTTTGTATATGAACTGAATAGTCATCTGATTTCTTGCAGGTTAGACTAGAAACGAATATCTTACATTAAAAGATATAGAAGAAAGGAGTAAAAGTATCTTAGATCTTCTTGCACAAATTGGAATACCGCAAAACGACAAAAATAGATAGAAATTATTGCGTTACAAAAATAGTACATTATTTATAACGGCATAAGCGTTTTAAATATCTTACGTTTTCCTTAATCTATTGTTGTTTATACATTTGAGAAAAAATCCATATTTAAGCACCGCTACGTAATCGATGCATTTAGTTGTCGTCATCGTCTGTGTCTTTCCGTATTTCCATACGCAACCACGATACAATGCTTTTTAACAATTCACTGTTTGTTATAGTATAATCTTTTGTTACAATTTCGCAATGTACCAAAGCATTAAATGCAAACAATTTGCCTCTGTTGTAACAATCCTGTATGCAATGACGGATATCTCTTTCTACACGGTTTACGGTAGAGCAATTACGTTCTGCTACTTTACTGTAAATTTCTTTGCACAAATTTATCTTTATTCCTGCTTTCAAATTATATAACAGCAAAATTGCATCTTTTAAATACGCCGTTCCGATAAGATTATTCCTAAAACCCATCAAAAATAACATACGCGAAACTATCACGTTTAAACTTGCATTTCTATCGCCTTTAACAATATCTAACAAATCGGATATATCCGAAAATTTTATATCTTTAAACGAACTCATTGAAATACCGACCCTTTTACCGACAACATTATACTACATTTATTAAAAAATCACAAATACTTTTTAATATATTTTACTTTTTTTCAAAAATAATGTTGCTTAAAATATAGCATTTTAAGCAACATTAACACTTTTTAAAGAAATTGTTTTATGATTTGATATATAAATATTATAATCTAGAAAGGCATTCTGTATATATTGTCCGAATATCCGCACAAACAAACAGCCGTATTAATACTAATCGGGCAATACAAAATCCTTCATAGAGTCGTTATATATACAAAATTGTGCTTTACCGTTACGCTTAACTGAATATGCCGCTATATCTGCCCTTTTGTAAAGCTCCTTAAAATCTCTGCCTGCAACAGTTGTCGGGGCGACACCCATACTTACGGAACCGATGCCGTCTTCGAAAGAACTGTTAATAGCCTCAAACAAGTGCATTGCATTTTGTTTGAGTTTTCCGTTATCTTTCCAAAAAGCCACAAATTCGTCTCCGCCGACTCTCGCACAAAGACCTCCCGACGGCACATTCGCTTTCATTGCCGCAGTTACGGCAAGCAACACTTTATCGCCTTGTTGGTGTCCGTAAGTATCGTTTATTGTTTTAAAATTGTCTAGGTCAATAAAAGCCAAAGCGTAATTGACTTTTTTGTGATTGTTAAGATAATATTCCATAAGCTTGGCGCTATGCGCTTTGTTAAGCAATCCTGTTAACGGGTCGTGCGTTGCGGCGCGTTCGAGTTCGGCACGCTTGCGGTAATCTGCAGTAATGTCTTCCATTTTACCGACTGCTCCCGAGTAAACGTATTCGTTATCTTCCAAAGAATACTGCTTCATTATTTTAATTTTACATCTATGGGCACTACCGTCCATAACGACATCCGTTTCGTAATTTATAATAGGTTCTTCTTTGGTGGCTTTAAGGACAAGGTCGCTCAATTCCTTTAACGCTTTACTGCTCATACACTGCTGCAGTTCTTTATCTTCGAGCGGATTGGGAATGTATTGCTTGACTCCCAAATGGTGAACAGACTCGTCAAAAAAGCGGATTGCAACAGGGTTCGTATGAATCTCAAATAAAAATTCCTTGGAAAGCGACGTGATAAACTGATACTTTTGACGTTCTCTGTCCAGCAAATCCAGCGTTCTGCGCGAAGCAGACAATTCTTTTGTTGACATAATTTCCTGAGAAAACTTATCCAAACTCTTATCTTCGTGAGTACTGGACATAGTATGCACACGCTCTTTCAACGTGTCGGCAACTTTATTTAAGACTTCTAAAAGCAACGGATTAAATGCTCCGCATTCTCCGTTAGTAATCATTTCTATCGCCTTTTCGTGCGAAAACGCCTTTTTATAACAACGTTCGCTAGTCAAAGCGTCGTAAACGTCCGCAAGCGCGACTATTTGTGCAGAGATAGGAATTTCCTCTCCCTTAAGACCGTCGGGATAACCTCTGCCGTCCCATCGTTCGTGATGCCAACGTGCAATTTCGTAGGCTTTTTGCACAAGAGGTTCCGAATTGACATTGGGAAGTTGCGCAAGCATTTCCGAACCTTTTGCAGAGTGAGTTTTCATTATCGCAAATTCTTCGTCGGTAAACCTACCCGGTTTATTAAGTATTTTTTCGTCAATGGCAATTTTCCCTATATCGTGCAAAGAAGAAGCCAACGTAATTATATCTATATCATTAGAAGTCAAACTGTATTTATCTGTCATACCGGCAAGCGTTTTAAGCATCAAATCGGTTATCAGTCTTATATTAACAACGTGCCTTCCGCTTTCGCCGTTGCGGAATTCGACAGCATGACTGAGAATATCAATCATCAACGATTGCTCTTTTTCTCTCTTGTAAATTTGGTCTTCAATAAGACCTTTTAATACCTTTTGCTTGCCGTAAAGCATAATTGTATTAAGCGAACGCCTACGCACGACCAAAGTGTCGAAAGGACGCTGGATATAGTCCGTAGCGCCTAATTCGTAGCCTCTTTCGACAAATGTCGACGCATTTTCGGACGAAATGATAATTACAGGAATATCCTGTATCCACTTCTTTTCGTTCATCTTGGCAAGCACGCCGAATCCGTCAAGGTTTGGCATAACAATATCCAATAATACCAAACTTATTTCGTCCTCGTATTTTTCAATTTGTTCAAGAGCCTCTACTCCGTCAGCCGCTTCGATAATATCAAATTCTTCGCCGAGCATATCGGTTAAAATAGAACGGTTCATTTCCGAATCGTCGGCAATAAGTATTTTTTGTTTGCTGTTGTTTTCTAATTCTTCCATTGGGATATTCTCCTAACAGTTTTTTGCATTGTTATGTGTTTAAACAAATCTTATTTAATGTTACCACGAAACGGGTTTCTTGTCTAGGTTTTTGTAGATATTGCAATTTTTAAGTCTTGCAAAAAACTCGTCAAATCTTTAATTTACATATACAAATACCGCTTAATTACCGATATATAAACAATGCGCCTATATCGCACGAAGAAAAAAGACCTCTTTACAGAAGTCTTTTTTCGTGTTTTGCAAATCTACTAATAGTTATCCAAACAAACAACTAATTTAACTTATTTGCTTTGTTGTTTTTTCGCCGAAGTCGCGGCAACTTTCTTCGTTGTTTTTTTCACTACCTTTTCCGTTGTGGGCGTTTCTACAATAATGGTCTTTGCACGAATAAAACCTCTATTGATAAGATTTTCGGTGGATTTGTATACAGGGCGGAAATTGACAAATTTGTAATCGGGATTGACAGTCAAGCCTTTTTCCGACAACACAATATCCAACATTTCCTTTGCAAACTTTGTACTGCGGTCGCTGCGGATACGGTACATTGTGGGAAGTTTTGAGTTCGGACTCTTGCTTACAATATCCTCTACCTTGTACTTAGTACCGTCAAACTTAGACGCATCAACAGGCAGATACAAACACAGTGTTTTACCGCGAATTGCAAATGTCGCCACACAGGTACTCTTATCCGCAAAAAACGCCTCGCGTTTCCACGTTATCTTATTGTACACACCTTGATATGTGAGAATGTGATTTTTAAGTTCCGAATAACGTGCTTTAAGTTCGTCGTCTGCTTGAATTACGCGGGCAGAATAGCTGCGGTTGTAACGCGTCAATTCTTCCATTACCGTAGCGTCTACGTCATCGAATTCTTCTTCGTCCTCTTCTTCCAATTGTTCGACAGAATCAGGTACCTCGCCCAAAACTATGATTTGTAACTTATCTTCAACAAACAATTCCTCGTATGTTCTTTCGGCAAGGTCAACAATAGGAGCAACGGGCGTTTCTTCCAGAGTTATTGTGTTAATAACAGCCAATTGAACAAGCAAATATTTAGCATACTCCATTTTGCGGGTAGACGAAAGTTTAATGAACATAGGCGTATTAGCGTAACGCTTTTTATCCGACTTGTCTATACCGCGGTATTTTGTGTCGGCATAATCCGCAGGATTTAACGCAAGCGCAAGACACAAAGATTTACCGCTAAATACAATTTTACCGAGTGTTTTACGCCCTTTATAAAGACGTTGCTGTCTGTAGCTTGTCGCAATTTTAATACCTTTATACAAACTCAATTCGTTCAGCAATGCAACATAACGTTCCTTAACTTCTGCACTGGAAGAGCGGAGTTTTGCTTCGAAGCCCAAAGCATATCGTACATAATAACGCTTTTTGTCATATTGCTTATCGGAAACTCCCAACTTTTCGCGAGCCGCCGCAGACGTCTTTGCAACAACCAAAATCTGCGCATCCATAGTTTCGTCAACTTCTTCTTGAGAAACGACTCCCATATTATTGATAGGTTGTTGCCGAGGAACAACGTCTTCCTTATCGTCGTCCTCGTCTTCATCTTCGTCGTCTTCGACCAGTATTTCCTCCTCGTCTTCATCAAACTGTGCTATATCTTCGGGGCTTAATACGCCGCCCGAACGCAAAATTTCCAACTGTTCAAGCAATCTATCGCGTTTGTTTTGCAATTGGTAAGTACACAATTTGCGCTCACCGCGTTTACGCATATAAACCGCCAAAATTACATTTGCAGTAATAAGCAACACACACAATACCGAAAGCGCCACCACTAACCCGATTTGGTCGGGAGAAAGAACAGCAGTTAAAATATTAAATATCGTCATTAGTCATTTCCCCCTTCCGAGTTAGAATCGGTTGTGTCGTTATTTTCTTCGCCCGTCCAGCCGTCTGCTTTCGAGCGTCTGTCGATGGCTCTTGCTTCGGCGCGCACCTTACCGCGTTTGCGGAGATACAGTACCAAAGCAGTAAATGCAAGCGTTACGCACATACTCGAAATAACACTGATGATTATTACAAATACAAGATTTACGCCTACGATTTTCCATTCGATTTCGATATCTTTTCCTACAAGTTTAGCATCAGCCCATTCGTAGTTTGCGCTGTCTTTAAGCGAAATAACCGCTTTAAACGTACCGCTGTAACCGCTCACATTTCCTTCGATTGACATTATCGCAGGATTGTATCCTTCCGGCAAGAACGTAACGTCGCTACCAGTTACATAAAGCGTTTTACTGCTCATATCGGGCGCTTCTACTTTCTTTTTATTGATTGTCCATTTTAGTACAACTTCGTTGTTTTCGATTGTTGCGCCGTCTACCGTGTTCCACTTGTAGTTATCGGCATCAAGCAACGGGAATCTAACCGTATACGTTCCTGCATTTACAGCCAACAGCATTACGCTGCCACCGCTTACTCTGACAATCACGTTAGGATCGTTATTGTCGACTTTCGGCATATCCATAACTTTTGTATTGAATCCGTCAATTGTCGAAATCAACTGTCCGCCTGTGTATACGTCGTTTTTCTCGATACCTTCCGTAACTACGTTAATAGTCGGAGATACTTCTATCGTAGCTTGAGCGATTGTAAACTTTTTAGGTACGGGACTAACATAAGCATTATAATTATCGGTTGCTTCGATTGTGGCACGCAGATAATAATCGCCCGCCAAAGTAGGAATGCTTGTCGTATAGTTAACTCCGTCGGAAGAATATTCATATATAATCTTTGCGTCGCTACCGGAAATTGCTTCCGCCTGCGGAGTTCCTACTATGTTTCCGTATACCCACTCGGGTATAACAATGTCGTCTCCCACTAAACCGTTATTAGCTTTTACAATTATAAAGTCGACGTTTCTTGTTGCTACATCGGACGAAGCCCACTTGTAGTTATTGGCATATTCTGCTTTTAAAGTTAAAGTAAACGTATGTCTGCCTACTATTGTAAATACGCTGTTGTCCTGTTCGAATACAAGTACGTTATCTTCATAGAACATATCGCGGTATTCGTCAGGAACTGTAACTTGCGGTTTCTGCGCCGTTCCCGTATACGCAGGAGAATTTACCACAAGATCGCTTGCATTGATTTCCTTTTGTCTGATTAGGAACATTGCATTTAAGATACCTTGGGTTGTATCGAGTTCGTAGTTATCGTCATCGATACTTACCAAATTAACAATGTATCTTCCTGCATTTGTCGGCATTGTCGAACCGAAATTAGTAGATGTATTACTACCCTGAACCGTACCGGAATATGAGTAAACACACTTTAATTTTTCCGTTACAGTCTGCTGTGCGCCCGACAAGTTTGTTGTTACAATATTCAGAACGCTGATTGTTGCAGGAGTTCTTCCGTATTCGCCGTCCGTTGCGTGTATAGACACCGCGACTCTTACCTTAACAATAATATGTTTACCTTGTTTAATTTCTACGGCATTGTAATTGGAGTTTGTTATAGTAGCGTCAACAACGTATGTTCCGTAATCGACTCTATCGCTGTCGCGTACAGGAGTAAATCCTATATCATCACCGTCAATAACGCTTCCGCTAAGAACAATGTACGTTTGCGACAATTTAACTTCTTCGCCGTAAACCGACGTAGAATCAATAATCTGTAACGATATATCGCGTTGTTTAACGACAAGTACTCCGTACGACTCACTTAATACAATATTGTAGTTTTGACTTGTAAGACCTGTTACATTGCCGTTTTCGGTAACCATTGTAAGTTCATAACCGTCGGCATTTGCGTCCAGCAAGCCCGTTACCGCCGTTACTAATTGATAACCGACAAGATTGTTGTTAACGTTTACAATATTCTTTACGTCTGCACCGATATCTTTACCGAGCAAATCATCTCCGTTTATAACGTAAGTATAAGTCGCTTCGCTCAATTGCTGACCGTAAGTCATTTCGCCGTTGGGCGTTACGCGAAGAGTTGCTTTACTAACCGTAAACTCAATTTCTCTCGTATCGATTTCTACTGCCGCCCACTTGTAGTTATTAGCGTCGGTTAATTTGAGAGTAATGTAGTATGTTCCCGCATTTACAATATCTGTTCTCTTAACAACGGTATAAATTTCATCACCGTCAATATTATAATCGTTATCGATTATATTAAATTGATCAACGGTTGTTCCCGTATACTCAACGCTGTCAAAGCTCAACTTACTTCCGTCTATTGACTTTTTAGAAATAACAAACTGATGCGCGGGAGTATCCGCTATTATAAAGTTACCGTTTGTGCAACTTGCAGAGATATTGTAAGAACCTGCATTTGTAGGAGCGACTGTATTTGCCGCATACGTTTTACCGTTGTTTTCTACTCCTGCGTAAGTCAATACAAGACCGATATCGCTTGCAGAGTAAGTACCGTTTCCTAGTTTTGTAGTTATCGTGCAAGCGTCGATATCTGCGTTTTGAACGCTTTTGAATTCTCCGCCAAGGTCGTTTTCGTAGCCGATAATTACCTGACGTTGAGTTACCGTATAAACGCCTGCATTAAACGTAACTATGTAATTTGCGCTGGAATATGTTGCCGTAATGCTGTAACCGCCAACGGGTTTTGCAATTCCGTCCGCATCGGGACTTGCCGTTGTCGTAAGTACGATATTTAAGTTGTTACCTTCAATAACCGTTTCGGAATAACTCAAAAGTTTGTCCGGATCTAATACCGTCGGCATACCGTATTCGGACGAAGCCGTTCCGATAGTTACAGTTAACTCTCTGGGAGTAACCGTCAAACTGCCCGTGCCGCTTACGATATCGTAGTTATCGGCTTCGAGCCCTACTACATAGCCGTCTTGAGATACCAAAACGAAATCGTAACTGCCTACGTTTAAAGTAGGATTGTTAACGGTATTGTAGGAGACTTCTCCGACAACTTTGACAACGCTTTCATCCTCGCCTATTATAAGTCCGCTTGTAACGCGCCACGAATATTTGTCGCTTACATTAACAAAAGCATCGCCGTAAACCATTGTACCTGTAGGAATAACCGTCAGCGTTCCCTTGGTAATTTCAAACGGGGTTGCAGAAATGAGTTCTGCTCTATCGTAGTTGACGGTTCCCTCCGCAACGGCTTTAATCCAGTAAGTTCCTCTGCCGGTGGGTTTCTTTGTTGTCCACAACGGACTTTCGCTGCTTGGTTTTGAAGCACTGTCAGCGTAGTAAATATTATTTGCGGCAATTGCTCCGCCGTATTCTGAAGAAGCAATTATACTGTATGGACTGCCGTACGCCACATCGTCGTATTGTCCGAATGTAATCTTGTTATCGTCAGCCTTTGTTATCTTCCAAGTTACGACGCGTATATCAGAACTGTCCGTCTCGCTGTCCACCCATCTGTAATTTGTATTGTTGGCAAGTATAAATTCGATTTTGTAATCGCCGACGCTTGAGGCGGTAATTATCGCGCCTGCGCTCGTTACCACTACAGATATAGCGTTGTCGGAATACGAATCGATTGCAATAAACTTTCTGTCGATTTCTACCGTTGCGCTTTGTGTCTTATTGTTAAACTTAACGCTATCCGGAGAAACAGGAATGCTTATTGCCTTTTTGTAGACTTCAAACGCGTAATATGCCGTATCGCCGCCTATAACGGACGACCCCGTATTTACAGTGGGATATTCCGCTTTTACTATATATCTGCCGGCGTCGGTAGGCATAAAGGTCATATTGCAATCAACTAGAGTTGCCATCAATTCCTTGTTGTTTCTAAGATCGTCTATGCTACCGGTGTACGAACCGGGAATGCGTCCGAAAGTAAACTTTACTCCGTTGACATCGCCGTTAGAAACAAAAATTGTTCTATTAATTTCCGGCTCATCCTCATCGTAAGTCCAACTTTCCCAAGTAAAATTAGAAATAGTTACTTTGGTTGTTACAACGTAGAAGATACAAGTTTTATCCGCGCTATTATCGTCCCAACGGTAATTATGCATAGCCGTTGACAACAATTCGAGTACTACCGAATACGTACCTTCGTTAGAAGCAAGAATACGCAGTCCGTCGTTATCGGCAATATATTTATCCGTCTTGTCGCCGTCAACCCAACTTGTTATAGTAGTTACCGTTCCGCGTACATCCTTTTCAAAACGCGACACGCGCATAATTGCGTTGATGAATCCGTTTACGGTATTTTCCAAGTCGTCAGTATCCGCTCCGCTGCAAGCTATACTCGTATTCTTCCAACCTGCGCTTAACGGCTGCGGAATAACGCTGAAATCTAACGCCTTTGAAGACGCATTGCTTTCAAATACGTAATCGTACCTGTTATTGCCGTTTTTAGCAAGAATTACGTTGACAACGTAATCGCCCACGATTGTAGGCGCGGCATTTGCCGACTGATTAAGCGAAGCGTTTGCACTAGTATTGTAACTTAGAGTATACGCCGGCTTATAACTGTCGTTACCGTATCCGCCGAATTTTATTACGGCTTCGTGAGATTTACCGTATTTACCGTCGTGATAATCGATTACTCCGTCTACAACGTCCTCGCCGTAAACTTGTTCGGGATTAGTAACTTCTGCCGTTACAATACGCGAATTTACCGTAACAACCGCCGTAGCAAGTGTTACTTCGTAATTGGTAAATTCTAAAACCGAACCGTCCAACTTGATTGTTACCATATCTCCGACGTGCGAATTATACGGAACGTAATTTGTTGTAAACAAGAAGTTATTGTTGCTTCCGACGTATGCGCTTATAGCGTCGTAGTTTTCGTTATTTACAAATCCGTCAAATTCAACAAATCTTCTGGTATCGACATAAGACCAACTATGAGCAACGCCGTCTGTCAAAATTGTATTTAATTCTTTACCGTATTCCACATTTTGAGCAACCGGTTTTATTGTAAGCGGTGCTTTTGAAATAAGGTAAGTCGGTTTGGTTGTGTCGTTTTTATTGTCGATAACCGTTGTACCGTCATTTTTAACAAATACAATGTTGTAATTGCTGTTTACGTCGTTAGCTTCAACGCTATAACTTATAGTATAAGGCGTTTCGTCCGCATTATATGTAATAACGTTACCTGTGTTTTTGCCGTCAACGCTGAGAGTAATACCCAATGCGTTCAACTGATTTCCGTTAACAAGCGAGTATCCGTTATTTACCGCTAAATATCCTGCACTTACGACATTTACGCCTCTTAACGGGTCAAACTGTCCGATATATTTGGTCGTAGCGTGATTTGCTTTATCGCCGTAGCCCAAAACTTTTATCTGCAAATCGCGTTTGATTACTTCCAACTCTCCGCTATTATCGTAATTCACGGTAAAGTTATACGCAACAAGTCCTTGCGGCGTTACATTATATCTGTTTCCAACAATATCCGTTACTCTGTAAGCATTGCCCGTAACGGTATTTTTAGTATTATTGATATATGTAAGTCCGCTTTCAACAAAGAAGCCGTTTGTACTTTCTGCCGTTATTATCGCTTGCGCTTCTGTATCGTTTACGAAACTTCCCGTTTGCCAACTCATTTTGTAATCGGGAGTAAATATACTGTCCGTAAGAGCGTTACCGTATTGAATTGTAGTATTTTTGATACCTACGGTTAAAGTCGCTTGAGCAATATTGCGCGTAAACGTAACTTGAGTACGGTCGCCAGACAAAACGTACTTGTCGCTCGTGTCGCCTTTAGTAAACAGGTAATTGTTTGCTTTAAACGTGCCGTTATCAGCCAGTTTAACAGTTATGCTGTAAGTACCTGCATTACGTGCGGTAATAGTTACACTGTTATCGCCCGCAACTGCCGTACAAGCAGTAAGTTTTTCTTTGACGTCATTTGCTATAGAATCTGTCGAACTCGGAATTCCGCTTGCGGATACTACGTCAACAACAAGAACTTCGTCCAGCGCCACTCCGTTTAACATACTGTTGAACATTACGGTATCTGCAAAATCTTTTCCTTGGAATATAACGTCCGCAATGTCTCCGCCGACAATATTTATCGCTCTCGGAATAATAGTATGGGTTGTCGTGCTGCTTGCCGCCTCGTAATCGCTGCTGTTAACAACGCATTCGATTGTGTAAGTTCCGACGTCAATCGGAGCTTCGTTGCCCGTTGTTGCAACTTTATCCGAGCCAGTACCCAAATAGTAATTTATTGCTATAGGAACGATAACGTCTCCGTCTTGCTGTACGCCGAATACTTTGTGTTTAGCGTCGTAAGTAATGCGTTCTGCGCTATCGTTAGCATATAAACCGCCGTCTATGCTATCTATATACGGACCGATAATAGCAATATCGAGTTTTGCCTTAACGATTGTAAACGTACCGTAAGTTTCGCTCAGTACTCCGCTATCCGGTACTTTTGTCTTTTCTTCGTCGCTGCCGTTGAAGGCGGTATCAACGATAGTTATATTGTAGTTTGCAAGACCGTTTTTGCCGAAATGTTCGCCCGCAAGCAAATAAATCGGATACTTTCCGGCGTGGTTCGTTTTGTAATCCGCACCCAAATCGGCAACACTGTCGTGTTCAAACGCATAAGAGTCAAGAACAAATACATTTTGCAAAGTATACTCAACAGAATTACCGTCTTTGATAATTTCGGTTGCATAGTCGCCCGAAGCAAACGTACCGTCAACCAGCGTAAAGCGGTAAACTTCCGCTGTTTCGTCAACGTAACGTCCGTTTTCAAACGTGCGCAGATTGAACGAATTAGACAATGTAGAATCGACTTTTATTGTGATATCGCGTTGCAATACCGTTACTGCAGATGTATTTTGATATTCGTTTATTTCGTAGTTGCAAGCAAGGTCTGCGTCAACCAACACTCTCAAAATTGCATAACCGCCGTCAATTCTCGAACCGTTTTCGTAGCCCTGAACATAATCGGAAGTAAACGAAACGCTTACAACGTTATCGAGAATGTCTATAATGCCGTTGCCGTTATGTCCGACAAGACCTTGTACATAGTAGGGATACGGATTGCCTTCCGTTGCGTCAATAAGTCCGTCTTTGTTTACATCGGTAACGGTAGCCGTTCCAAGTCCTTCACCGTATACAACCGAAAGATTTGACGGCGTAATTGTCAACTGCTGCTTTCCTACGCGGAAATACCACGTTTCTTGATACGGCTTATAGTTGACGGAATCATCCATACTGTACGTTACCGTATAATCGCCTGCATACAGACCTTTTTCATCTGTTGCCGAATGCATTTCGTCAAACAAAGATACAAGCACTTCCGTTGCAGTTTTGTTGCCGTTAGCAGAATCGAAAGCCGTTCCGCTTACGGAAATGTCTCCGCGCGAGATTGTGATTGTTAAAGGCATTCCTTTAAATACCAAATCCAACGTATTTAAAGCGTGATTGCCGCCCGAACTGGGATTGTATCCGTTTGTATGAACAGAACTGTAATCGCCGTAAGTCCAAGCGTTTGCAAGAGCGGCAAACTCGTCTTCCTTATTTGTAGCCGAAGCATTTGCAAACAACGTATATTCGCCGACTATTACGTTCGTAGCCTGAGTTATAACGTATTGTGTTACAGGTTCGCCGTTAACTTCCCAAATGCAGTTTTTATTTACAAGATTAACTTTAATCGGATAACTGCCGACATTTGCCGTTGTAACCTTGTTGTTGCTGGACTTTAATGCGGTTGTAGTAATACCGTAAATAAATTTATCCAACGACATACCGTCTATGTCAATGGTCGCCGTATCGTCGTAATAAGACTTTGTTTTTGTAGTAATGCTTGCAATATATGTATTGTTTACTTGCAACAATTCCGGATGTGTTCCGTATACCGCAGTCATAACATCCTCTACAAGCGTAACCGAAACAGGTAACTGCTCAACCGTTAAAACGCCGTTTTTGCCCTCAAAGATATAGTTATCGCATTCCAACCCGTTAGGATCAAATACCAATGTATAACTTCCTACGTCGTTTCCGCGGACATACTCTTCGCCCGACTTGTAACCGTAGCTGAACAGATTGTTATTTAGATTATAGAAGAAATCTATTTCGTAGCCTGCTCTCTTATAGAATCTGTCGGCATCGTCTTCCAACAAGCCTTCTACTTTATATATGCCGTTTTCTACACGCAAATCGTCGATAGACTGATTGTACCACAAACCGTCGTTTCCGTGTTGGTCAGGTCCGTGTTCGCCGAAACGGATAGTCATATTAACAGATACTTTTAAAGTTGCCTTGGTTACCGTTACGGTAATCTGTTGACTTGAAGACTCTTCAAAGTTATTTCCTGCTGACACTTTAACGAAGTACTGTTTTGCATTTACTACGTTACGGACAACTTCGTTAGCTACGCCGTTACCGTCAAGCGTATATTCCGTCCAGTTTGTTCCGTCCGTGCTGAACCACCATACAAGAGCGTTTTGAGCAAGTTCGTCATTAACAACTTGTGCAGTATTTACAGCTAAAATATTATTGTTTTTAGCGTTATATACGCCCGTGTAACCTTGAACTTGAATGTCGGTAATTTGTGCAGCTACGATTACATATTGTTCGGTTTCGTATGTTAAAAGGTAATTATCCGCCGCTTCAGCTGTTAGACTGCAAGAAATATCGTAACTTCCGACATCCGTTTTGTTGCTGATTGCAACGCCGTCTTTTAAACACTCGAATACCAATACATCGTTTACATTTGCACCCGAAGGAATACCCGTTGCCGTAACGCCGTTTGTTGTTGATACATTGTAAATACCGGCGTTATTGTTAATATCGATAGGCGCCGTTCCGTAAACGCTTGTTGCCAGCGTTCCCTGCGCGTTACTGTTAATAGTAACGGTAATTTGACGCTTATCAACGGTAAACTTGTTGCCTTCTCCGTTTGCGCTTGCTTCAAGAATATAGTTTGTCGCGCTTGTACTCAATGTAGGCACTACATAATACTCTTTGCCCGCCGCTATAAGGTTTGACGTCAATATTGTTCCGTCAGCGCTTTGAATAGTAATATCGATTACTTTTCCGTCGCGACTGTAAATTGTTTCGCCTTCTTTGAGTTCAAAATAATTTGCATAATTTTCCGTTGAATTGTAAACTTCCAACGAATCTCCGTAAACGTGATTGATTGCAGGAGATTTTCCGCTTATATGCAACGTTGCCTTGTTAATTATAAATTTCGCCTGTCTCAAACTTTGAGCACTGTTTTCAAAGTTAACTTCGTCCGAATCCAGTTCTGCAACAAGCGTATAGCCTGTTTCGTTTGCATTGACAAGATTCTTTGCTTCGTAATTAAGTTTAAGCACAGGAGCGGCCGTATCGCCCAAAGTTTCCTTGCTGGGCATATTTACAACCTTGGCTTCGGGTATTTCGCCCACGCCGTTATACGTTTTAATAAGCGTTGTTCCCGTTTGAGCGTCGTCGCCGTTTCCGAAAGTCCACTCTACTTCGATTGTTCTTTTGTCAACGGTTAATGTAAGCTTTTCCCTCTTGTCGTTTGTTCTGATTGTCAACGTGCTGTAATCGGATTCTTTGGGGAAAGTTATTGTAATACGGACGTCATATTTACCCGCGTCCCAAGGTAAGCCGTTGACTATATCCGTATACGGAGTTTCTGTTCCTGCAAGATAGAAAGCGTACGATATTGTGCCGTTTTCCTTAGCAATAGCAATATCTGCTTCTGTTCCTGTCATTTCCAAAATATCGTCAATGCCGATTATTGCCGTATTTTCGTTTGCGCCTATATGACTGCCGTTTGCCCCGAAGATATAATTATCTTTAAGCAATTCGTAGAAAATAGGCAATTGCGAGGCGGTAATTGCGTAATGCAAATAAACCTGCGAACCGCCTGCTCTTGTATATGTTATGTATGCCGTTCTGGTAACGTATGTGTTGCCTTCCGTATCATCAGAGTCAACACCCCATACATAGTTATACATATCGTCGCCGTCAATTGTCAGCAATGCGTAATACTCGCCGCGCGCCGAAGCGTCTACAGCACCTATTCCGCCCGCTTGACTGCCTTGCGCCGCGCCGTAAGTAATAGTTCCGCTATCAATACTTACGCTGCCGTACATAACGCTGTAAACAATGTTTGTAACGTTACTTCCGGCAAACACAGTTGAAGACAAATCAGCTATGGGACTGCCCCATTCCATTGCACGGTAATTGTAATCTTCGCCTGTAAGTCTCGGCGCAACAATCGTTTTCGCATCGCGCTCGATATGGGCAAAACTGTAATCCCATTCGTAAGTATAACCGCTTCCGCTGTAAGCAAAATCGGTATCCTTACCGTCGCCGTTCCAGAAATAGTTTGCACTATCTGTAATTGTAAACGTTACCGCATAGTAACCTGCGTTATAAAAAGTAAATTTACCGGTCTTTGCATCGAAAGCGTATTTGCTCAAATCGGTCGTTGCAAACGCTTGGTCTGTTGCTCCCGACTCAAAACCTTTAATAAACCAATCGGCAGGACGTTTGCCGTAAACAATGGCTGTAAATGCGTCCTTATTCAACGCATTGCCGTTAGAATACAAACTGTCTGCAGTCGTTTGAACCTGTCCGTTAAAGGTTCCGTTGTAACCGTTTGTCGTGGGTTTTACAAGTCCTTGCTTTTTGATAACATAGTCGGCGGTCAAGCCCGTTGCGCCGTCCAATGTATAGTTATCTTTATCGTCGCCGATACGTTTGCTAACGGCAATAACGTATTCGCCGGCATTCGTAATTGACGTTAATTCGTCCAAAGAATCAATCGACTTTTTGTAAACAAATTCGATGCCAACTTTGTCGTTTCCTTTGTTGGTAACGGTCCATACGGGATTTGCCGCGGTGCCGTACACGGTCGACAGAGAGTTTTCGCTCCATTCGATTTCCAACGCCAACTGATTGATAGTAATATAGAAAGTAATTTCTTCGTTCGGAGTAAGTCCCTGATCTTCCGCCCATTCGTAGTTTGTCGCAGGACTGACCGTAACAACATACGCCACAACTGAATTATCAACAAGTTTAACATTTGTTAAAGAGGGGTTATTGCCGTCAACTCCCGTTACGGTTATGTTTAAATAAGGAATATAATTGCTTTCCCCTGCTGTACCGTAATAATACTTGTTCCAGTCCGCAATAAAATCGGACATTTGGTACGCGCCGTGCTTATATATAACACCGATATTGCTTCCCGCAATCGTTGCGTCCGTATCGTCGCGTAGAACAATTTTATCCAACCCCTTAGAGTTAATAACGAACATTACCGATACTTTTCTGTCGGTTGTGCCGATGTCTTCTTCATCGACAAAGTAGTTAAGATGACTGTTGTCGCTGCTCGTAAGACTTGTTACTACCTTATAGAAAGTACCTGCAACGGTAACCTTTTGCGGATTAAGCGCTTTAAAATCTATGTCGTATAATGTAAATAACGGAGTAATGCTGTCTACGTCCGACTGTGCCGTTTCGTTATCGGCAACGGCTGTCATTGAAAAGTTAGGTTCGCTCTGACTGTCCGCTCCTGCCACAAACGGATAAGGATTGCCGTCGTAGTCGTAAGTACCCGCATATTGAGCTTGCGCAACCGTATAGGTTGCTTCGATGTCGGTTTCGCTTGCCCATTCGTAGTTGTCCGTATCGTTAAGCGAAAGCGTTACTTTGTAATCTCCCGCATATTTAACGACAAAATGTCCGTCATCATTAAATATTGCTTGATTGTCGCCCGTAACAGCAAGCGAACCTGTTATTACTTTAGCCGCAAATGTTTGACCGTCGACAGAATCGATATTCACAACAGCGTTGCCGTTTAGCAAGTCTGTTGCCCAACTTAGAGAAGAACCGCCGATAGACACCTGTACGTTTACACTGTGATCTGCTCCGTCATACGTTACGCCGTTTGAAAGTGTAACATTAGAAACCGTTTGCCTACCAATACTGCCGTACAAAACAACATCGCCGTTTGTGCCGTCTGTCCATTTATAGTTAGTATTAAGCGTAACCGTTACCTGATACGTTCCTGCTTGCGTTAGGCTTATTGTTCCCGTTTGTGAATCGGTAATTCCGCTTATTGCCGTTGTGCCGTCTAAACGCGTACCTGAAATTACTGACGTAAGGATTTGCGTACCGACGGGCGAAGTATTGTTGGCAAGCCAGTTCCGGATAACTATATTGTGAGTTGTTCCGTATACGCCGAATTGATACGGAGCGCTGTCGTCAGCAGACCAACTTGCTATATATGCTTTATCAATAGAAATATGTTTTATTGCAAATTCCTGCGTTACCGAAGGCAGATTATAGTCATCGTCTGCTGCGTCGCCGCCTGTACCGCCTGTTTTATCCTTGGTGTAATATGTAACTCTGTATGAACCTGCGTCCCACACCGCCGACGTATCCGGTACCGTATTCCAAGTTGTTCCGTCAGTAGTAATCTCATACTTAGTACGGCTGTCGTCGATTGTAACGCCGAATTGCAAGTTGCCCGTATTTAAAGTTGCAAGATTGTCCTTTACAAGGTCTCCGTATATCAATTCAGGTTGATAAATACTGAAATTCATACTCGCCTTTGTAATGGTAATTGTAACGTTTTCCGAAGTATTTCCCGACGCCCATACATAATTACCGCTTTTGAGCGTTAAAGATACCGTCGTGCTGTCTTTAACGTGAACAAACGTAGTTGTCGGCATATTGATAACGCTTTCAACCGAATCTCCTTCTGCGAACATCGGTTTGCCGTCCGTTCTGTAAGAATTGATATTTACAAAATCCGCAACCGTATAGGCAGAGCCTGTATACGGCTTAGTTGTAGTTAAATTTGCTGCTTCTAATTTGCGTGCAGTAATCTCAAATTCTACCGCCGCAGATCTGCCCGCGGCATACTTATTAGTTGCGCCTGTAGCCGCATAGACGTGATACGTTCCAAGAGCCGTCGGACGCGTCGTTGTATAAGTAACGCCGATTTGTTCGTTTTCGCCCATTTCGCCGCTGTAAGTAACACCGTTAATTGTTCCATAATAACGCAGTTCGTAAGAAGGCAACCCCGTATTGGAAGTATCGTCGACAGCAGAGCCTTGAATAATGGCATTACTTATTTCACTGCCGCCTGCGTAATTTAAAGCGACATTACGGCTCGGCTCGCCGTCGCCGTATTCTCTGTCTGCCGTATCGGTGTAAGTAAGAGTAACTTCGACAGGCGCATTAGAAACGGTAATTGTATATGTAAGAACATATTTAGTACGGGCAGGGTTGTCGCCGCTTGTAGGCAACCACGCGTAGTCGCCCTCTTCACCCTTTGCTAAAGATACGGTAACGGTATAACTGCCACCTTGTAAAAAAGTTATTTGATTGTTTTCATCTACCGTAAGACCGTGGCTTACCGAAATATCTATCGGATTCAAACCGTCTTGAAGAAAGTCGGAAATAGAAACGGTTACTCCGTTTTCTTGAAATGTCGGATTTAAGTCGCTTATTTGAGGCTGTTCCAAAAGTTTTTGGTCAACGGTAAATCTCAGCGATCTAGTACCGGACAATATACCGGCAGGATTTTCATCTGTTACTGCGGTAGGTATGCTGTATTTTATAGTAATTTGGTTTACTGTACGGACTAATTCCGCATAAGTTCCTTCAATAACCTGTCCGCTTGTAGTCTTAAAACTTACCGTACAGTATTTTAATAAGTCGGTAACGGGAACGTTAATATCGAACCCGTCGGCATCTTGAAAGATAAAATAAAGTCCGTTGTAATCAAACGGCATACGCGCTGTTTGCTGTGCCATAGTACCCGTTATAGCCGAAACCGACACCAACGGAGAATAAGCTATATCCGTAACCGTTACTTTGACGGGAAGTATTGCTGTATTATTTTTATCCGAAATAGCAATCTCTTTAGAATAATGCACCGTCGGATTAGCAATAACTTGCTCCAAGATGTCTCCGCTAGGCGTAAGCGAATCTTGCGTAGCAAATTCTGCCGCAACAAGTCCTCTACCTATTCTACCGGAAGTAAATTTATAAGACACCTTGACTTCTAACGCAGAAGCATAGTCTATCAACAACGAACTGGAGGTTAACCCCATTCCGCTTGTCGATACATCGCCGACTAAAACAAGCGCATATTCTTTGTCCGCAATAAAGTTAAGTTCGCAATCGGAAGTCAATGCGTTTTCCTCATCGCCGTCAATAACAATCCGAGCATCGTAATTTAGTACTACGTTATCGGTTGCGTTATTTCCCGTATCGGAAGCGCTGGTCGAAACAGAAACGTCGAAAGCCACGCCGTCCTCAGTCGAAGAGCCTATCGGCAAGGTTTTTGTCGTTCCGTCGCTCATTTCTACCGAGACACCGGTAATACGCTTGTTTGCTTCGCTTAACGACATTCCTTGATAAAACGCATAATCGCCGTCTTCAGCGATACGCCAATAGCCGCCAATTAATGTGTACCCGTTTACAGACAGTCCTGTTATTTTCGCAACAACAGGGGTTTCGGGTACGCTCGGCTCGCCGCTTTCATCCGCGGCAAATCCGATTGTTCCAAGACACAACGAAAGCGCAAGTACCGAAATACACAGCACAAGCGCCAACGTCCATTTCTTAGACATTGCTTTTGTTTTCATTGTAATCTCCTTTCCGCATTATTTACGGTATGAGCAAATTTTAAAATATATTAAACCGAATAACGTTTTAGCATAAATCTAAATAAGCGTTATCCCATTATAGACAAAGATGCAAAAAGAACCTTACGTCGGAGACGCAAGGTTCATACAAAATCTCAAATCTTTAGCAACTAGGAGCGCCCCTCTCCTAAGAAACTACAAGTTTTTTAATTCTTCTTTTAATTTCCGAAGATTTTCGCGTTCAACGTCGATTAGCGACGTATAAACTCTAAAATACTGAGCATCCTCTTCGTTTAGTTTGGTATTGTTAAGAATTGACTGTAACAAGGCTGTTTGCGAACGCCTGCATTTCTTTTCCAATTCTTCAATTTCCCTTTCGCTTTCCATTATGGCACGTTTCAAATCGCTTTTTTTAGACATTATTTACTCCTTTTAGTTATGGACATACCTACCGCCGAAAAGGTAAAATATCTCTATATATAATATTATATTTTATATTATAGTATTTTTTTATCAAAATATCAAGCCAAATAAAAAGCTTTTAGCAATAAATTTACTCAAAAATTCGAATTTTTTCCTTTTTCGACAATAATTAGGAGTTCATTACAATAATTACACGCGTTTGTTATCTTTCAAAATAACTGTTGAATATAATAATACAATACTTTCACTTTTAATTGAGCACAACATATTCTACAGTCGCAAACAACTGTTGTTTTCCTAAATGTTTTCGCCGTGCTTATTAAACCGTATTCAAATCCGTTATTCCTTAATACTTTTTTATCCCGATAAAAACGGAGAAGCATTCCCCTAATAGCCAAAAGATTATGTTTTTTACAAATATTTACTAAAAAACATATTACCCCGTATTAAAACGGGGTAATATGCTAAATAATTATTTCTTTGTTTTTGAACTCGATGTTTTTGTGTTTTTGTCTGCCGTTTTATTATTAGCAGGTTCTTTTGCGGTGGATTTTGCAGGAGTTTCTTTAGTCGGTTTTGTCGGTTCTGCTGCTTTCGTTTCTTTTTTTGCCGTCGAAGCGGTCGTTTTTTCTTCTTGTTTGCGAGCTTCCGATTTGGCAACTATATCTGCAATTTTCTTGTCTAATTCTGCCTTTTCTTTGCCCTTACGCGTTACCGGTTTCGCTTCTTTTTTATTCTTATTTTCCGTTTCATCAAGAGATTTTGCAAATTTACTTGCAAACACTTTTTCGCGGAATTTAGGCTTACAAAGCAGACAAATTGTAAATGCAAGCACGCCTGCAAACAGGACGATAAATACCGCCATAGTTATACCCAAACCGCGTTCCAAATAAATATTGGAAGCGTTGAGAAGATTAGATGTATAAGAAATTCCTATTACGTTCAACATTACTTTACCCGAATTAGTTGTTATAATTTCCACGGTGTGCTCCTTATTTTTTAAATTTTCTACATTTACGACAAGTTTGCGAGATTCGGATATTTCGGAATTTAAGTCAACTCTTGCAACTTCCTTGCCGTCAATTTTAACCTTAAACGCTCCGAAATCTTTGCCCGTAGCCGCATATAATGCAAATGTTTCGCCTTCAAATTTGGCTACAAGTTTTTGATTCTTTTTAGAAACCATCATATAGCCGCTGGCTTCGCCTTCGACATTCTGAGAGTTCTGCCATTTCTTAGTCGTATACATTTTAGAACTCGTCGTTGCCATTATACGTTGGGGTGTCGATTGTACTCCGGCATCGATTTCCGCAAGTACGGAGAACTTTCCGCCGGTGGTACCCTTGACTATAACCTTGACGTATCTTGCTTCCTGCGATGCAAATTTTGTCGAAATCGTCGTACCCTTATAGTCGTCGCGGTCGCCTTCCGCAACACGTTTCCATTCTCCGTTAAGATCTGTGGCAAGCTGTATTTCGTAAGAAGTAATATAAGAATTTACGTTATTTCGTGTTGTTATGTTAACATAGTTTACAGGTTGCGACTTTGCCATATCTATAACAAATATGTGCGGCCGTTCGGGCGTAATTGTTGTTAGATTATTTCCGGTCCACGCAGTATGCAAATTTGTTCCCGTCTGACCGTCAATCAAATAGGTCCACTTGTCCGTTGTAAATGTTCCGGAAGGTTTGCCTGTATCGGGGTCGATAAGTTGTTGTTCAAAATATCTTCCATCGGCTATATTTTCAGGCGCTTCAATTACCGTCCATTCGCTCTTGTCCGTTCCCGTAACAGACAGCTTTATATTATCCTTTTTAGAAATAATGAATTTCGGTTCGTAAACAAACTTCGTTACTTTATTTTTAATGTTAAAGTTGGGATGATAAACTTGATCCGCAGGGATATACGAAAAATTCTGCATATCCCCATACTTAACTCCGATCGTCAAACCGCCTTGACCGCCGGTGTTGATATTAACTATTTTTACAGCGTACAATTTATCTTTCTTTACGGTAACGGTCGCATTTCCTTGGGAAGGATAATTTGCCGAATAACTGTTAAATTGCAATATCTGATTGAGCGAATCGAAACTCTCACCAAAGTATACCGTCGACAAATCGTCGTGTTTGGTAGATATTTGAACTTCTCCGCTGACAGGCGCTTTCCAATAATACTCTAATACGCGGATTTCATCGTTTGAACCCGAGTCGTAAGTAGGTACGCCCGAATTAGAAACCGACGACACTTTTCCTTCAACTTCCGTCATAACTTTATCTGCGGCAGTCCAAATATCTTTTCTGTCAAGTTTGTCAAGCCCTTGGTAAGCGGTCATTTTTCCGCCGTTATAGTTAATCCGCAAAGTAACCGTCAACTTGTGAACCAACTGCGTACTGTCTTTCATGCGTACATAGACGGAGAAATCGTCAAAAGTACCCGAATACTTTGATTTAAACGAATACTTGAACTTGCCATCGCCGAGATCGGTTAGTTTACCGTGAGCAGGTTCTTCAAATCCGACAATTTCAAAACCTTTACTGTCTGCCGTATCCAAACTGCTTATTGTAGTTGCAAGCATATCGAATGTGATATCTTCGCCGAAAGTTACCAGATAATCGCCGCCTGTCTTAACCCCGTCTATACCGCCAGCATAAAAGTTTGCTACCGGTTCGTAGTTAGGCAATGCTTTCATAAGCGCCAACTGTTCTTCGGTAAACATATCGTCGTTTATATTGGCTTTATACATTTCGTTAAAATACTTTAAGAAGTTCATTCCGTAAATTAGCGAACAACGATAAGCAAAATCCGCACGTTTATTTGAGCAATACGATGAAACACTCTTGTATGTATACAGTAATTCGTAATATTTTTCTGCACCGAAAGAATGCATTATATTAGTGTACATTCTAAGCGCGGGGAAATATCCGTAATTTTGGAAATCGGTAGCGCTTGTGGCTTTTACAAAATCAAGAGAGTTTTTAAGAGAAGTGTAAGGCGTACATACTTCTCCGTGTTCAACCCCTGCCGTACCGTTACGGACTGAAGTTCCCGTATCGCAAAACATTATGTAAGACAGCGTTATGAGCGCATTGTTACGGACTTCGCCTTCTTGACCCGTGCCAAAGCCCCATACCGTACCGTAACTTGCCGCATGGTTATGTCCGATTTCGTGCAATATACCCCACGTTCCGCTTTGCAACAATCCGCGGTAGTTCATAGCGCCTTGGAACCATCCTGTTGGATGGGCGAAAGAATAGTTGCCCAATGCAACCGCCGCTCCTGCGGGAACGTGTTGGTCAAACATAACTTTATTAAAGCGGTTATATGTACCGCCGGTAAACGATTCGTTTACCGAAAGGAACGAGTGCCACAGCATTGCCAATTTGTCTACTTCTTCCGTCTTTACTTGGCGCATATAACCTGTGGTTCCCATTTCACCGGTCGGACCTATTAACTGACCGTTTTCGGTATCAAGTACGGCAATTACACCCGGTGCTTGACGGAGATATTCGTCAAAATACTCGGGAGTGGTAACGCCCAAAATATAGTGAGGAGTTTCGACAGCGCCGGTAATTGTAACTTTCGCGTGCGAATAACAGTTACCCATATTGATATGCAAAACGCCGCCAAACGCCGTTCCGATTTTATATTCGCCGTTTCCGTTTAAATTAAAGCTGGCATTTACCCACGGTGCGCGGTTATTTTGACGATTCCATTGACTTTGGTTAGAAACGTTTCCCACAAAGTTGCCCGTAGCGGTTAAAACGTCTGCTTTTGTAAAAAATGCATCCACTGACGTAGGCGCTTTTACTTGCGATAATGAACCTGCCACGCTGTTAAATACGTTGTCATTTGCGCCGCCTCTCCACGCCAAACTGTTTTGAAGACCTGTGCTTATTGAAAGTTTTTCGCCGTCGGCAAGTCCTTCCACCTTGACTGTTACTAGTTCGCCTGCAGGCAAATACAGTCCCGTAACGTGCGGAGAACGGTATAACGGGTCTAAAACAATTTCTTTTTCGACGGCGTTATTTTCTCCCAAAACGGCTCCGTATTGAGCGTCCGCCGCAGGGTGCTTTTTTAACCATTCTTGCGTTAAAGTTCCGTTTGCAGAACGCAATGCCGCTTCGACAGCTAAATGCTGACCTTGAGTCATAAGCATATATTTATAAAACGCCGCGTCGGTTATAGCCTGTCCGCCCGTCGTTCCGTTTGTGAATGCCCCCGCTCCGCTAACACCGTGAGAAGGACTTCCGTAATCGGAAAAACTGATTGTGGCAGTTTTGACTGCATCTGTCGACGGTCTTAGAACTCCGTATTCCGGCGTTAACGTTTTGGTTGCAGTATCGTAAGACAATGTAAAATCATTGCTTAATAATTCCGTTTCGGCACGTGGCAAATTACGATTTGTTACGCGCATAGAATCGGAACGCAGTGTAACTTGCGAGTCGCCCAAACTGTCGTAATCATATTTGTTTAAAGCAAACTCTTCCACTATCGGCAACTGACTTTTCGGAATATTAAACAGTGCAAGTTTTACCCTAAGTACAAGCGGTAACACAATAGCAAGAGTAATGACTATAGCAAGCACTACTGCAACGCTAGCTATAATAATCTTTTTGCGTTGCGGATTAACCGTTACGGTTCCTTCCGCATTTGTAATGTTTTGTTTCACAATAACTTTCTCCCTTTACAATTATAAGCGTATGAACATATAACCGTTTTTCTCGGTAAATTATCTTATTATATATTAACTGAGAATTGTACACATTGTCAAATTAATAACACGATTAAACAAATTTGTTTAGTGATATTGTCGGTAAAAGATACGTTTTTAACAAAAAGGTTGCAACTTTCATTACAACCTTTTTGCATATTCATAATATTCTTTCTCTGCTTTCTACCAACACAACAGCCTTGTCTTGAGTATATGCAACAACCGCATCGATACTCCCGTAGCGCATATACCTTTGAATGCTAGGCGTCGATGAAACCTCTAAGACCCGTTTGTTTCCGTCCGTATCGGCATAAACGCAAATGTATTTGTTCTTTATACCATTCCGATAAATTTTATTTTCGGTTTGTAAAATTCCGCGCGTATATGTAGCGCCGACGGACAAAACCGAATCGGATTTACGCTTTAATCTAAACGGAATTAAAAACGAAACCGATGCTAGCACTGTAAATACAGCTAATAATGTCCCGAAAACACCGACGTAAGCCCAAACATAACCGTCCTTTACGGTAACGGCATAATATGTTAAAAGTGCCGCAAAAACCAATGCAAACACAAAGTAAATCAATGCCAGAAAATAATACTTTATATCGTAGCCTAAAGGAAAGTATTTATTTGCGTCGATATTCACGCTTTCGCCCGTCAACGTCTCGTTATCGGAATTATCCGATATTAAGTACGCCTGTATATCGCCGTCAAGCAACGTATATTTGCAAAGGATGTAATTTTTTTCTTCGTTAAAAGCAATTACGATATGTTGACCCTTATAAAATTGCGGAGCACTGCCGTACGTTTTGTAATAGTTACCCGTACGGATATTATTGTATTCGTCAAAAAACTCGTATTGCAATGAGACCGTTTCTTTTGTTCGGGTGCTTCCGTCATTTTTGCGTGTTGTACTTTGCGTAACGGTAACATCTGTTACGGTAGCTAAAGTTACCGTAGATGCAAGTATTTCCTTTCTTATCAGAGAATTGCGTATTCTGTATCCTACAAATATTGCTATTGACGTCAATAAAAGGATTCCTAAAACAACGCCGATAATAATATAATCTCTATCCTTTCCATCCGTTAAGCCGTTGACTTTGTTTGGAATGAAAATCGAAACAAAAATAATGCAAAAGAACAATGCCAACAACAAAAGCAATGTCGGCGTTAAAGAGTTGTACCCTTCCGCCGCTATCGGTTTAGCAGTATCTAACTTATACGGCTTAAAACCCTCTGTTTCTTTTTTGTCCAATTTTTTCATAAAGTTACATTACTTAAACGCATTCGTCCGCGCTCAGTTTAATTAAAATATCGGCATACTTTTTGCTTGCCTTACCGGAATGGAACTTACTCTTTAATGCCTTTGCTTTATTTTCACATTTACATTTATTTAATGCAATTTTGTTATTTAACTTTAATTGGCGTTTTGCTGACAAACCGTTTTGCATCAACTTTTTATTATAACCAGAATTGCATTTTTCCGCTTTTAGTTCAAAATAACGGTTTATTACTGCATCTTCCTGTGCGTAGTGTTTATCGCGGTTTTGTTCGCCGTTAAAAATCAACCCGACGATATCATCCGCTATATCGTCAGCACCGTTTTTCGATTTATCGAAATATGCCAAAGAGTGGGCAAATTTCTGCAGGTACTCAGGGTGTTTTATATATTCCTCTACTTGAATTTTAATTTGCTTAGGCGAAGCGATAAAGCAACCGCAGTTGAAATGCTTCGTGAACAAATTTTTCGTTGTATATTCTATCGGCGTTGCGCAAAAGTCCACTATCACGGGAGTATCAACCATAACGCTGTCCAAAATCGCGTTGGGCCCCGCTTTGGTAATAAACAAATCGCACGCACGGTACAGTTCGGGAGCATTTTGCATAAAGCCGAAAGTCAAAAGAGTAATATTAGGTTTTACTTTCGATTTCAGTTCGTCAAACTCGCGCTTCATTGCATCGTTTTTGCCTGCAAGCAGACAAACCGTCAACGGAAGGTCGCTTTTTATCAATTCTAAACAAATATCTTTTGCTTTTGCCTCGGCATATACGCCGTCGGCAACCACTACTGCAAATTTATCCTGAGGTATACCGAATTTAGTGCGGTAAAACTCTTTGCTCTCGTTTGCTTCCGTAACTGCTTTACGCGTAGGATAAAACGCTTCTTGAACCATACCGCTGCGAAACGTCAAATCGTACGCTTGTTGTGTAGCCATAGGATTATTTGTATAAATCATATCTGCACGCGCATCCCACCATCCGTGAACGTTATTGTCGGGACAATAACAAACAACCTTGACATTATTGTCATATAAATTGCGGTATCTTACCGCGCAATACAGCGTAAAGTAATGCGTAGTTACAATTACATCCGGTTTGATTTTGGCATATTCGTCAACCAAAGCGTTTACTTGTTTACGCATAACGGTGTTGTGAACAAGTTTTAACGAGTTTTGCGGACCTAAAATATACATTGAAAAATACTGAAAATAGCCGAACGACGAATATTTTGAATATCCCTTTACGTTGTCGACCAAAAACTTTTCATACTTCTGCAAAACATCATTGTCGCTTTCGCGCAAAATATATTTTTCTAAAACGTTAACCTTATCTGAATATTGCGCTTTAAGAGCGTCTGCAATGGCAACCGCACTGACGATATGCCCCATTCCCGCCTCTATTAGCGTTACCAGTACCAAAGGTTTTTCTTTTGTTTTTATTAAATCGTCCATAACAGTAAAATCGTGCGTATAATTATCGTTTTTTTGACGCGTTTCTGCTCCTTATAGATTTTCTAATCAATTCAAATAACGTAATACCTATACCTATCAAAATGTAGATATAATATGTAAAAAATCTCCAAGTAAATACCACCCAGAAAACAACGGAAGTGGCTAACATTTTGAAAACAAGCAATATGACGTTTTCTAATACGCCGCTGTTTCCCGGTGTGGGTACAACTGCTACACTCATTGCCGCATATACGTTCAACGTCATTATTGCAAACATCGTTTCCGCGCCTACGGCGACAGCTCCGTCTGCAAACGCGACCAATATAAAATACGGCAAAGCATAAGCTAAGAAACTCTCTGCTATGCAAGAAATCAACAGCAATACAAACTGTACGGGCTTATGCGACATTATTGCAAAAGAAGCGCGGAAATCTTTAACTGCCGAGTACGCACTGTTTATCCATTTTTGCTTGCGCCGCAAAATTTTCTTCTTACGCTGAAATTGCGATTTGCCTGTTTTTGTTTCTTTTTTGCTTGCCAGCCCGAAAGAACATTTTGTAATTATATTGATAAAAAACAAGAGTATTTTGTTTGTTATCTTAGGAAAAATAGCAAAGATTATAATAGAGAACGGCAGTATGGCGTTTATAACCCAACCTATCCAACCGGCAACCAAAAAAAAGTGTTGCTGATTGGCATCAACGTATTTTGATAGCGCACCGCGGTTGATTGTCATCAACAAAAAGCACAATGTTACCCAGCATAGCATATTGATAAAATACTTTATCATAACTATTGCCGTAGATACCCCTGCACTATGCCCCTTTTTGTGTAAGTAGTAAATTTGCATCGGTTGTCCGCCGGCGCTGAACGGAGTTATACCGTCGTAATACTTGCCTAAAAACGCAACTTTTATACTGTTTAACGGTTTGAGCAACCCCGTAGTTGCGTGAGTAACAACCAAAAACTTTGCGCTTTCAAACAGCATTATTCCCAGTAAAGCCGCAACCGATATTATGGCATACTTAACATCTAAATGTGCCAAAATATCTCCCAGTGAACGGATTTCATCCTCGTTTACCGAAGCGGCAAGTTTTACCATAAAATAAATTCCGACGCCGATAATTACTATCAACAGCAACATACTAAGCCAACCGTACTTCCTTTTAGGCGGCTCGGCAATAGGCTTTGAAAAATTGTCCAATACGTTGTCTACTTTTATGTCAACATTGGATTTATCGATAGGTGTATTTTTTTGTTTTTTGCTCATTTATTATTTACCGATACCTTACAATTTTTGATTGCCTGCTACGCTTTATCCGCATAAACTAATGCCGTTATTGCAATAGTATATGTTGCCGCCTGTACTTGTTTGTTAATTTTGAAAACATTATATCGTGCAAGAACAAACTTTCAGTGCTTATAATTGCTTTATTGCGTGATACGATGTAATAGTGAGTAATTAACAGTAGTTAGTTGTAGTTATACGTCGTTAGTGCTTGTTACGTATGCTATTATAACACAACAGTTAAATGTACGCAAGGATGCAACATAATAAATAAAAGTATTCGTCAATAATTGACAATGACGGAAAGTATTAAATATTATTGACAATAAATATAAATTAGTGTAACATTGTAAAGCAAAGAAATTTGTGTTGAAAGTTTATTACTTAATACGGTTACAACAAGCAAACAAGTGAATGTAAAAAATTATGTTGGCGTTGTTGTATAAAGAGACAAATATTTGTCAAAATTGTAACCCTGTATTATACGTTAGTATTTGCGGCAGAGCCACAAGCGAGCGAAGCGGTCCTTATCCGAGCAACGGAGTTGCGAACGCCGACCGCCGGATAAAGTCAGTCAACCTTTTTGTAGAAAATTGCTCAAACAAACTTAAATATACGGAAGCGTATCGAAGTGGTCATAACGGCCCGCACTCGAAATGCGGTTGTCGGGTTACCGACACGTGGGTTCGAATCCCACCGCTTCCGCCAAATGAAACCTAAATCGAACATCTCGGTTTAGGTTTTTTCTTTGCTCTTTTTCGGGTTTTCTTGTTGTATTTAACGCCCGTATTTTCGTTTGTAGCCGTATTCCTTATTTGCCTAATTAGTAGACGGCTTTATGCCGCAAAAGGCTATTGACACGAATTGGGGTGTGTTAGGCTCGAAACCGCCAAAGGCAAACCAAAACCCACCTAAACACATTTAGGTGGGTTGCAAGGTTTCGCCCCATATTTGCCTGTTCACACACCCCAAGCAAGGTTCGTGTCAATAGCACTGTGGAATAAATAGTCTACGCTTTTATACTTGCATTTCTAATTCAAAATCAATCATTCTCGGCTGTTTCACGTTTTGAATGTAAATTGGGTACGGCACGTTTTCCGTATAAAAGGAAAAACCCTGACTGTTGTCAAGGTTCATAGTTTTGGGTGTATTGTAAATTATGGTCATTTTATCGTCAAACAGTATTATTTCTTTGACTAAATAATTTATTAGCATTTGCGGTTCCTGCTCTAACGCAATTTTGTAATACTCCGTTATCTCCTGTTTACTTAATTTGAAAGCCGACTTCGCTTTCTCAATCCGTATATTCCTTTCTAATTCTTCGCTTAACGTTTCTAACTCTCTTAACCGTTTCATCGCCGTATTACTTGTTCCGCCGTTCTCAATAGCGGTCATAATATTCTTTATACTGTTTTCCGTTTGTCTTTGCTCTTTTACAAGTTTATTCAAAGCGGAATTTGCTTTTACGTAACTGTCCTGCAATTCAAGCAATTTTGTTACCAACTGTTCCTTTATCTCTTTATTACTTAACTTTTCAATTATGTTGTCTAACACGTACTTTTCTAAAACTTCTTTTCTCATTTGCGTTTTTACACAGCCGTTTTGATGCTTTCTGCCTAAACATTTATAGTATCTCTTTACATCTCCGTTCTTTGCTGTTCCGCACTCTGCACTTATTGGACTTCCGCAATAACCGCATTTCATTTTGTTCCTTAACAGGTATACAACTTCCGTGCTGCGTTTTCCGTATTTATTGGTATTTATCTTTTTACGGACAATTTCGTAAATATCTTGCGGTACTATCTTGGGGTAGATATTTTCAAATACTTCATCTCCGTGTCGGTAAATACCTGCATACTTTTCGTTTTTCAAAATGTTGTATATGGTATTTCTTGCAAACGGTTTACCCCTGTTAAATATACCCCTATTCGTCAAAGCCTTAATAATATCTTTTACGTATACGCCCATAGCGTACTGTTCAAAGATATATTTAATTATTTCCGCTTTTTCTTCGTCTATCTTAACTTTTTGGTTTTCTACCGTATACCCGTACAATACGTAACCGCCTGTAAAGTTGCCTTTTTGTCTTGTTTCGTTCATTCCGCGTTTTACCTTTTGGCTTAATTCTGCGGAATAATATTCGGCATAGCCCTCTAACATACTTTCAAGTATGATTGCTTCGGGGCTGTCGGGAATATACTCGGTAGCGGATACAACTTTAACGCCGTTATCTTTCAACGTCTTTTTATGCATAGCCGTCTCGTACTTGTTACGGCTAAATCTATCGAACTTGTAAACAAGTATAAAATCCCACTCACGTTTGCAACTGTCTTTTAGCATACGCTGGAAGTCGGGTCTATTATCGTTTGTTCCCGTCATAGCCCTGTCTATGTAAGTATCCAATATAACAATGTCGTTGGACTTTGCATATTCGTTACAAACTCTCAACTGACCTTCTATACTCTGCTCCGTTTGACTGTCCGAACTGTAACGGGCGTAAATTACTGCTGTTTTCATTGTTTCTTTTCTCCTTTTCAATTTTTAGTTTTTTTTGTCTTTCGACAAGGGGCGAATAAACGGAAACGCATTTTGCCTAATGGTTGGCTCCGTATTCGACATTTATTTCAATACCCCTACAAACGCAACTTCGTTGCCTTTTTTGCAAGGGTTGACGAAGTCAATTCACTTTACCCTTGCAAAAAAGTGCGTTTCCGTTTACGATCCCCGAAAGGCGAAAGACGAAAAACTATCTATTGGTCTTCGGCATTTTATCTATTGTTTCCTTACTCACTTTGCCCACCAAACACCATTCGTCCCATAGAGTGAAATTATCAAAAAGCAACGCTTTCTTATCCCCGTTACCTATCGGGCAAACAATATCTTCGTCGTCTATGTCCGCCACAAAATAAGTAGGTAATTTTCCGCCGTATATTAGTTTCTCGTTAGATTTCTCTATGTATTTCAATAAGTACCTGACCGAAAACAAAACTTCTTCACGCCTGCCCAGTGCCTGAAAGTCGTTTCGTCCAAATCTTATAAGAAAATGCGTATTTTGGTGTGTTACCTGCATACGCTTGGTTTTAGTAGAGTAGTCTTTGCGTTCAACTAACGTTCCTATCATTTGGGGTATATACATTATTGCGTGAAAATGTAATCTGTTGTTCTCGGGCGAACGCTCGAATACCCCTATATACTTCCACCGTTTCCTGTTTACCAAATGCTTTAACGTATTTCTTAACTTAATCCTAAAAGTATTTTCATTAAGTAACTTGTCATTGAAAGTAATAGTTACAAAATAATTCCATTCTTGCAAATATACTTTTCTATACAGCCTTGTTTTCCGCTTGTTACTGTTAATTCGCTTACGCTCCAATTCCTTATTTACAAAGTTCGTTGTTTCCTGTGAGTTAGCAAAACAGCCTTTCATAACTTCCTGTATATACTCTTTACGTTCTTTCTTGTGCAGTTCCCTGCTTTCTTCAAAAGCCTGTTCAAATACTTGCTTTGGACTGCCTACTTCAACTTTTGCGTTACCCTTTTTACCGCTTTTTACCTTACGGCAAAAGTTCTCTTTGGGTATGGCAATATAATGACCGCCGTCAAAATATACCTTTGCTTTTTCATAAGCCATTGTTTTTAATCTCCTTGTTTAGTTATTTGTTAGTATTTAATTTGCTTATTCTTTCAAACAACGTCTGCAAGAATACGCTTTGCTCATTTTCCCCTAATGCAAATACGTTAGGCTCGCCGAGTGTTTCAATTAGCAATTCGTTTTTAAGCATTTGTTTCTTCTCTCCTTTTTTAGATTTGAAGAGTACAAACCGCAATTAGGTAACTAACCCTATAACGCCCGTTCAAATGCAACCTTTTTGTATCTCCGTACAAAAACACTCGGCTTGTCATCTTGCGTTTACGTTTTGTATATCTCCCCACTTAGTAGCCTTGAAAAAGGCAAAAGTTAACCCCTTTATGCAAAAATACTTTCAAAATATTTTTTACTCCCCAATTAGTAGCCACGAAAACACGTCATTGTTGACGGTTTTTGCAAAATATCTTTGAAAAAAGTTTTGCTACTAACTATCTCTTCAAAAACAAGTGTTTTGGCCCACAAAAAGTTGTAATTATTTCAATAATTTACAACCGGGGCTAAAACCTTGTTTTTGTCTTACAGTAACTATCCCTTCAAAAAGGGTAGTTTTGCTAACCTAAAATCTAAAAGTTTTTACAAAAATCTTTTGATACAAAAAAATGCTTACTGACTAACAGTAAGCAATAAACAAAAATCCCCGACGGCAAAAGAAAATTGGGTATCGCGGTAAGCCTGCGCGCGAACCCAATTTTAGCCGTCGGGGTTGGTTGGTCTATTTAGTTTTGTTTCGCCGTTCGGCGAAGGCATAGATGCAAGGGCGGGTGCTTGTTGGCGAAGCGTAGCGTCGCCACTTGTTATATACAAGCACCCGCCACAGTGCCATTTAATTACATAATATTAAATCACTTTGTTGACTACTATTTATATAAGAAAACCAAGTAAAAATCAAATTCTACTTGGCAGATATGTTTTGTATTAATAAAAGTATTCTAATTAAAAAAGTAAGTTACGTCTGTCGATTTACAAGAAACAGGTCGACTGGTTGTACTTATACCCGATGCAGAATATCGCCACGTTTCGCCGCCACCTAATCCTGCTTGATTTGCAATTGCAGTCCCAACAACATTTCCTGCGCTATCATATAATGTAAATGTTATACTTACATATGACATAGTTCTGCTGCTTGTGTTTTTTGCAGAGCCTGTAATAGTTACATAATATGTCCCATATATTTCTTCTACTGTCATTGATGCCTTTTGAACTGGTTCTAAGCTATTGCCTGTTCCAGAGTTTGGAATTAAAAGCCATAGCAATAGACCGATAAAAATTATAACAGACAAAATTACGCTTAGAGTAACTATTTTCTTTTTATTATCATTTGTTGTAGCAACGGAAGTAACAATATTATTTTGTGGTTGCGTAGGCACCAATGTACTTTTGTCGGCTGTAGCATTAGATGTTAGAGATTTCAATGATAAGATATGATAATTGCCATTTAACGATAGATTGTGTATATTTTTGCTGCCAACGTCAACAACTCTTAAATTGTCAATATTTAGTTCGGTATATTCCGTATTTAGTTTTCCGTTGCATTTCTCGCACATACAAGTTACACTCGCAACAAATCCATTTTTAACATTTAAATTCCAATGTGGGTATTCTCCACAAAAAGGACAAATCGGCAATTCTTCATCAAATTTTTGTTGCACGCTACTATTCATAAAACCATCATATCGTTTATATTCCATTGTGCCTCCGTTGAATAAGGGTGAATTTTCCCCCTTATTTTAGCAGTTAATACAAAACTAGTCAAGTCTTTGGGTGAAATCTAACCCGTATTGTTGCTGTGTTGTTGTCTACACTATAGGTGAAATATAACCCGTAGGTGTAGTATGAATATTAGTGAAGCGGTTGCAATTAGAATTAGAGAACTATTGAAAGAAAAAGATTTAACTCAATATAAGTTGGAGCAAAACTCGTGTTTATCTCACGATACAGTCAAAAGCATAATGAAGGGTAAAGCAAAAGGTGTAAATTTGAAAACAGTGATTGCTATTGCTGATGGTTTTGGTATGACAGTTAGTGAGTTTTTGAATTCCGAATTGTTTCACTACGATAATTTGAATATGTAGACAATCTTGCTTTTATGGTTTTACTTCTTTACAATTACAAAAAAATATTGTATAGTCTTTATAGTGAAAGTAGAAAAAGAACTGTTTGCCATTATAAACGGAAAGGGGGGGTATGGGAAACATTTTATGCTGTTTAGAAATATCAGATTGGATTAATTTAAGCGTATCAATACTTTCGTTTCTTCTCGCGACAATATCCGTCGTAACGGTTGTAATCACTTTATTGCAAAATAAGAAAATGATTGAAAGTAGTTATAGACCTTATGTAGTCATTTATGGCGATGCGACCAATTTTTCAGATATACAATTTTATATAATACTAAAAAATTTTGGAAAATCAGGTGCTATTATTAGAAAACTGTCTTGCGATAAAGACTTGTCGAAATATAGTTACGGAACTACGATAACGCCTTTTGAATGCATAGAGAATACATTAATTGCACCAAATCAAAATATTGTTTGTAGTATAGACCATCAACAATTAAATAAAGATAATATTGATGTTTTGAATTTTACCATTGAGTATGAATTTTGTGGAAAGGTATATAAAGAAAATTGCCCCGTTAATTACAATGCTTTCCGCAAAAATCTTACTACTAAATCAGCCACCAAAGATAAAGAATTAAGAACTATATCTTATACTCTTCAAGAGATGGTACAGAAAGATTTGTAATTTTATTTAAAATTAAAGATTGCGATAAGGCACCGTAAAAAGGAACGAAATATCAAAGTAGAATTCCCTTGTGGTGGTCTGCAATGTCAATCTAATTGGAGAAATATATGTATTTGATGTACGATATAGTAAATGAAATGTTTAATAGTTATTGTTACTTTGATTCGTCTACAACTCACTTTTCGGAAAGCAGTAGAAAAGGGTACTCCTTAATTGACCACGCTTATGTACTTGTAGAAAATAATGATGAATTGTATTTGTCCGATGTAATTTCTAATCTACGAAAAGCCATAAATTATCGAATAACAGCGCTTTTTTCACAATTAGGAATTAACCATTTGAACTTTGACGGACTTGGCAAAGATAGAAAACTAGAAAAATTGGAAGAGCTAGGCATTATAAAACCTTTGCTTATAAATAAACTCTTATCCATAAGAAATGGGATTGAATATAATAATGCCCCGCCACCAAATCAAATTGAGTGTGAAGAGTTAATAGATATAGTTTGGTATTTTTACAAATCCACCGATAGATATTGCAATATTGAACCAGATGCATTTGTTATTGAGAATGAAAAAACCAAAGATTTTTTGAGATTGTATTTCGATTTCAAAACACACGAGTCATTGAGAATCGATGGACGATTACCTTTAGAATGTTTCTCGGAGACAAAAATGCTTAATAGTGTCTTTATATATGATTACATAACGAAAAATGACTCAACTCAACCAGCCTTTTTTTCTGGAAGTCTCAAAGTAAATGAAATAAAAGATTATATGGATATTTTCGCAATTTCACTGTGCGAGTGGGGTAATTACTGATTATTCGATTTACGTTACAACCGCTCCGCCATTATGGACTCGGTTGAACCCACAAATAAGGACAACTGAGTTCTTTTTATTATTTAATATATTTTTATTTCGAAATGATTTTTTAACCTTTGATAGATTTATTGTAACATTCATTATAACCGTCACGAATTAAAACATCAAATATAAAATGTTTGAAATTCACTGTTGATTATTGTGAAAATTTGTGTTACTATCATTATAATTTATAACATTAACGAAGGACAAATTATTATGATAACTCTTGAAGAATTTTCCGAACAAAAAGAGTGTGAATACAAAGGAGAACATTATCTTGTAAGAGATAATGGTGCTGTTTATAAATGTCAGCGTGAAGGAAAAGCTATTCGTCCCACAGATAATCAATGGACATTTGGTCATACTAATTTTAATACTGGATATTTAGAAATAGCATCAGTTCGAGTCCATCGCATTGTTGCAACTGCTTTTCACGGTAGTCCACCCAATGAGAACTATGTTGTAGATCATATTGATACTAATAGACAAAATAATCGTCCAGAAAATCTACGATGGGTAACACGATTAGAAAACACTTTATTAAACCCTATTACTCGAAAAAAGATAGAGTATGTATGTGGCACTGATATTCTCACATTTTTATCTGAACCAGAAAAATTTAGAGAAAAATTTCTTTCTCAAGATTATAGTTGGATGCGTCGCGTAACAAAGGAAGAAGCGACTACTTGTTTAAAGCATATGTATGAATGGTTACCACAGCGAGATAAGGTTATAAAGAATAATTCGACTGTTTTTAATGAACGACATAAAATGGGCAAATGGATTTTTGGTATGGAACATGAAACATATAACACACCAATATCTACCACTTGGAATAGTGATACAAAAGATTTAACGCCATCTTTAACATCAGTGGCAGTACAACGGAAATGGAAAACACCTACGGAATTTCCGTGTTGTCCATTAAATTTATTCGAAAATCCTATTAAAGACTATTTTAATAATTTAAAAAAAGGCAAAGTTTTCTGTAGTAATCAATACGGACAATCTACAGTTAACAAATTTGTACTTTGTAAGAATAAAGAAAGCATAATAATTTTAACAAAAAATATTGGGGATGTAGTTATAAAACCCTGGGCATTAGCAGAAATAACATATGAAAATGACAAATTTATACATACAAGTCTTGGAACATTCTTTGAATATATCGGTGCAGAAAAACAATTTATTTTAGCACAAGGATTAGAGTGGACAGGTGGCGATTGTTTGGATGATTATTGCTAAGTAATTTAAAAATGCATAGGTAAAGAAAAGTCGGACAGTTTTTATTGAACTGCCCGGTTTTTCTATTGTTTTAACGGTTTAATTTTGCTTTATTGTTAATATCAAATTGTTTTGGCGAAATATTGCCAAGATAGTTGTGCCACTATCGCTATGGAAAGTGACACCGATAGGCTCATTGCAAGATTCAAAAGTATCTTTCAATGTATTTATTGAAAGCCGACTATTGCATTGACTGGAAATACGCCAAGCAATAATTTTGCAAATAAATAGGTCTATTACTACACAAATAAAACTTCGCAGAGTTTATTCAAACCTAGTTTGGTAAAAAAGATGGAATAAGCATTGTCATTAAGAGCCTACACAAAGCCGTTGAAGTTTTTACATTTCATAGTAATTATTTTACTGGACATTTTTCAGTGTCATCTAACTCTTCAACGATGTTTTGGATTTTCTTATAGTAATCCATTAGATTTTTTTTATGCCACCGAAAAGACAAGTAGCTGTCCAATATATTTATTGAAAAAATAACTGATACAATGATAAAATTAAGATTCAAATCAATTTTTTCAATATCTATTCCACAAAAGCCAAATACCGTCAATACAACACTTATTCCCGTTAGCAGTATACTAAACAAACTAATTTGTCTTTTTGCAATTAGCTCCTTTGTTTCGAATATTCTGATTATTTCCAGAAAATTATTTTGATCATAAAATCTTAATAATCTCATAATCTTTCGAATAACTGACTTGCGTATACCTATATTCTTTAAGTGATTTCTAAACGACTCTTTTCCTTTTTTCAACTCTTCGCAAATTGTTTGTAACAAATCATCTGTTTTTTCAAAAAAATCTGCAATTTGCCAAAACACCTGCATTTCTATGTAAGTATTATTTTTTTTACGAATAATGTCACTGATAAAATATAGCTGTTCTATCTTTTCATTTAACATTTTATATAACATTAACTTTTCCAAAAGGACTGCTTGACAATTTTCAGCACAATTATGAGCATAAATATCAAAACTAATGCCTAACAATAATAACGATGCGTACACAACAAACGCATGCCAATCAAAACTACCTTTAATAGATACTGCGGTAAATGATGACACTACAATTAAAAACAAAATGATTAAAGTTGGTGCGATTGGACTTTTCCGCATAATATACTCCTGTAAACGAGCGTGTGTTTATAATTATACCAAACGACAAGATAAAAAGCAATTCATATGATTAAACTCTACATAAAGCAGTATGCCCCGTTGCCACATTGTATATTGGCAAATTACTCATCGAACTTCAAAGTTTATTTTTGAGTAGTAATAGAGAGTATAATTTGTTCACAATAGTGCGTATTGCATATCATAATTTGCAGTGTTCAACTGGGATACAATCAGTGCCGCCATATCGGACTGATAAGACCACCTTGTTAAGGTGTAAACTTGTTAGTCCGTTTTTTGTAGCTCACTGATGTTCTTATTCACAACAGCGGCTTTAGCTATCAGAAAATTATACAAACGCACGTAAAAGTAAGTTCGTAACTTTCTTATATATAAATGCTTCTGTATGTGTCTTCTTATCAAAGAAATTTTGTCGAGACCGCTTAACTCTACGGTGCGCCGAGTATGAAAACGATACACACAAAGCAACTTTATAAATAGCACTTTTATATTCTCAAAGCATTGTTGTCCCCCACTTGTATAAATCAATTGATTTTGATATAATTTGGGTACAATAAACAAAATTGAGAGAGGTATCCGAATGAGCGAATTGACGTCATTAAAAAATATCGGCGCGGAAATGGCGCGAAAGTTGCAATCTGTCGATATAAATTCTGCGGAAGATTTGAAAGCCGCAGGTAGCAAAGAGGCTTTTTTTCGGTTAAAAACGCGTTATCCCAATATTTGTTTAGTGTTCTTGTACGTTTTGCAGGGAGCAATTGACAATGTTGACTATAATCAGCTAACAGAAGACACAAAAGCAGATTTGATAGAGTTTAATAAACAATTCAAAAAATAAAATCACATTTTGTTTGACAAACAGAAGACAAAGATGAAAATATTTCCAAATAGTTTCAGTGTAACTCAATTTGTGTTCTCGTATACTCACTATAACATTTAACCTGCATTCGTGCGAGTATTGTTTGAATGTTTGTCCTTTCTTTGACATCAAAATACACCTCCAAAAGTATCTGACTTTGGGAGGTGCATTTCAGATTTAGGACTTTGTACAATCTATAAAGTTTGAAATTTTTTATACAACAAAGATTTAGCGGCAAAACAGTTTTGCCGAAATCAGTATTAAATTGACTAAAACGACAGATAATTTTGTTGCGCTTGCATCCGATTAAAATATTTTTTATATTTACTAAACCGTTAACAATATCTTTTATTCGTTTGTTAACAATGCGCGCGGAGCAATCTTTTTGACTTTTAGCGAGAGCAAACAAGCAAACGCAAAAGCAAACAGAATAAGTCCTACCCCTGCTATAACACAGAATACTACAGGTAATACAAAGGTACACTTAACAATGCCTATAGAACTTAAAAACAGCGATATAAGCGGATTGATGATCAAACAACTTACTATCAATCCTACAACGGTTGAAATAATAATCGCAGGCATAAACGAAAACGCCGTTTGCAAAATCAATTGCCTTGTGGTAAATCCGAGCGCTTTCATTATTCCGTAATCGCGCAATTTATTGTTCAGCATAGTTCTCACAAGCAAATACAATACGAAAGAAATTATAATTAACGATAATGCGAGGATTGCTATTACTATAATCGTCATAAGATTTACATAGACGCCGCCCGCACCCTCAACCGTTGCCAAAACATTTATAACTGCATTTATATTTCCATTAAACAACGTTTTAATTTCTTGGTTAAAAGCGTCAACGTCTGTATTTTCTGTAAGATTGATATAGTAAGTTGCATTTTGCAAATAACCCAAACGCTCATAGCCTTTTCTTGTTAAAAGGCAGTCTCTGCCGAGATTATTCGTAATTTGAGTAAGTCCGCTTATCAGATATTTTTCCGTTTTGCCGTTCGCGGTAATTTCGATTTCATTGCCTACCTTTAAGCCCTTTTCTCTTGCGTACTTTGCGGCAACGGCAATCTCGTTATCGTATTTGGGAAATCTACCCTCAAACACTACGGCTTGATTGTTTACATTTGAAAAATCGTCCGAAAGAGTTGCCATCAATTCCACGCCGCCGACGTGGGATACATTTAAAGAATTGTAAAGGTAAACTTTTTCTACTCGACTGTCGCTGTTTAACCGCTCGATAAAATCGTTTTCGGCTACGCATTGTATGTTAATAGCGCTGTCCGCCGTTTCTCCTACAATCAAATTTAAAAAAGGCGTCATATCGACTATAACATTCTCCGTCATCAGTCCCGAGAATACAACTACAAGAGATAGAACAAGCATTGTTATACACACGGTAATATTATGCTTTATTCCGGAAAACGTTGTTTTAAGAGCAAGAGCCGCATTTAACGGTGCTTTCGTCTTTTCAAGCGGAATGTGATTTTTCTTGAAATTATGCGTTTGTACGCCCGAACGCAACGCAAGTATAGGTTCGATTTTTTTAATTTTGCGAGCGGCAAGCCAAACGGCAAGAGCGACGGTTCCGCCCAAAATAATTAAAGAAATTAAAACAGGCAGTGGCAAAAAACGCATTTCATACGGAATACCCGTTTGAGAAATCATCATCGCATTTATTGCAGGAAAGACGCAATACGACAGCGCCATACCGATAACTGCAACGGCAAAAGTTGTAGCTAAAAACTGCAGTAGCAAAGAGCAAATAAGCTGTGCGGAAGTATAACCTACGGCTTTAAGCGCGCCAAGATTTTTCATATTGACTTGAATATAATTTATGATATTCGCAACCAATACTACTACTGCAATAAGTAAAACAAAAAATGCCATTGCCGCAATAACTGCAGAACATATCATCTGCGCAATATAGCGCGACTGCGATACTATGTCGTAACAATTGCTTACCATACGGGTATCGGGTAAACGCTCAGAAACAATTGCTTTAAGCGAAGATTCGTATTTGAGATTAGTCGACACATCATATAAACGTACCGAACAGAGAATTGCTTCCGGCGCAAGTCCGCTTGCTTTTAGTTCCGAATATTTATCTTCCGAAAGTATTATTTGTGTTAAAGCGCAATTATGCGACCCCATCATTACGCTATTGAAAAATCCGCAAATAGTATATTCGACAGGCGTACTGCCTATAGAAATTTGAATAGTTTTGCCAACTTGATAGTTGCCCGTTTTGTACAGCATCGGTAAATAAATACCGTTTGAAATATTGCCGTCTTCTACAATTTCCGCTTTACCGACAGTACGGGTTAATGCGGTTTGTTTGTCCGTAAAAATAAATTCGCCGTTCATCATACCGCCGTTATAAGAGAACGTACCGACCATATGCATACAGTTATCCAACCGATATTCCGAAACGCGGGAATCCGCTTTAAGCGCTTGCGTTAAAAATTCTTCTACACCGCCGTCGCCATTGTCAACCGCAAGGGTAACGTGTTCTGCATTAAGTTTATCGTGGTATCTCAAAAAATTGGCGTGGTAATCCATAGACAGCATAAGCCAAAGATTGAAAAGCAAAGACGCAAGTAAAATCAATACTACAATGGCAACCGTCTGCCCTTTGGCTTTCCGCATATTAGAGCGGGCAATTAAAAATAACTTTCTCATTTTACCACCCCATACTTGAAAGAAAAGCGGAAAGTTTTTCGTGTCTTGCCGCGTCGCCGTGCGTGTACTTACCCAAATCGCACTCGCCCAAAATAACGCCGTCTTTTAAGTATAGAATACGATTGCCGCGACGGGCAGAACGAATATCGTGCGTTACCATAACTACGCTTTGACCTTGTTCGTTGAATTTGGTAAGAGTATTAAGAACGTCAAGTCCCGTTTTGGAATTGAGCGCGCCTGTCGGTTCATCGGCAAAAAGTATGTCGGGATTGTTTATAAGCGCACGAACTATCCCGACGCGCTGCGCTTCGCCGCCGGATATCTGAGTTGGGAACTTTTTTTGCGTATCTTCCGAAATATCGACAGCCGCAAACAATTCTTTTGCTCTTGCGACAAGTGTTTTTTTGTCCTTGTTTACAAGCAAGCCTGCACTAAGTACATTGTCCATAACAGACATACCGTCAATTAAATAGATTTGCTGGAATACAAAACCGCAATGGTCGCGGCGGAAAACGGCAAGTCCGTCCTGAGACAAATCGGTAATAACTTTATCGCCGAAAGTAATCTTGCCGAGAGACGGCGTGTCCATACCCGATAATGCATACAAGAGCGTAGATTTGCCTGCGCCGCTTGCGCCCATTATAACGGTAAAGTCGCCCCGATAAAGTTCTAAATCAATGTTTTTTAAAACGTGTTGTTGAGTTCCGCCGTTAGAGAAAGTCTTACTTAGGTTTTCTGTTTTCAATAAAGTTTGTTGCATAATGACCTCCGTTTTGATAGTTTAAAAACATACCGGACAAGACGAACAAGTAATTTTGATTTTAAAGCAAGTTAATATATAACCATAAAAGCCAAGTTCATCTCAGTATTGCGCCGTTTTCAAACTATCGGTTTAACACGTTCATTTTAACTTTTAAATTCTTAAATGTCTTTAACGATTTCTTAAATTTTTCTTAAACCGCTCCGCTTAAAAGTATAGACACTTCTACTTTCAATCCGTGTATTCCGTTTTCGATATTCAAATCGCCGTGCATATTTTTCATAAAGTAATCGGCGATATAAAGCCCTAACCCTGCGCCCTCTATATTTTTAGCATTGCTTCCGCGCTTGAATTTTTCTTTGAGTACGGGGAGTTCTTCGGCATTGACGCCGCCGCCGAAATCCTCGATTGTAACGACAATATGTTTATCCGTTTTTTGCACGGTTACGATAATTTCGGTATTTGCGTATTTGTATGCGTTTGCGAATATGTTATCGAATACCTGCTGTAATCTGAGCGCGTCTGCATATAACATACAATCGGATATGCTCGGAATAATTGCACGGTGAAAATAGTCGGCATTTTCAAGCATAGATTTCACTTGTTTGCTGTCTATATCCGTTGGTGTTACCGTAAGCTGTTTTAATTCTTCCAACGTCGCAGTAAACAGATTTGTAACAAGATTGTTTATCTGATCGGCTTTGCCTATAATTTGCCCGTAGTTTGATTTGTCTTTCGGGTTGTCGGTTACGGCGATTCCGACTTCGGAAATAGCGGTAATGCTGGCAATCGGCGTTTTGATATCGTGCGAAAGTTTTGCCACAAGTTCCTTTTTACTTGCATTCGCTTGCGCTTCGGCAAGGCGTGCTTGTTTAAGCTCCGAACGCATAATATCGAAACTTTCGGTAAATGCCCCAAACAGGTTTTGCCTATCCATTGCAAGCGGAATATCCAGATTGCCGCCCGCAACACGCTGAGCAAACCCTTTGAGTTTGCGGAATGGTCTTATTACAGACAGATACAAATACACTGCATAACCCACGCAAATAACGGTTTGTACAGCGATAACCGTTGATATAACGATAACGGCAGTTTGTTTATAGGATTGTAGAGTTTGCGTTCCGTCGTTATAAACAATAATCTTTCCGACTACCGCATTGTCGATAGTAATATCAAGTATGGTATCTCGGTGTATAATCGCGGCATTTATACTTTCGGACAAGCCTGATTTTGTTTTGTAAATAATACTGTCATTATTATCTATTACAACGTAGTTAAGGGAGGTTGAATTGTTATGCTCTTCCATAAAATCAAAATCGTCCGTTACCGTCTGAACCACTTCGTTTACGGCGACTGCATCCTGCGAAACGTCCGTAGTCTGAACGGCAAAAACGATTAGTACGGCTATTTCTGCAATAAACGTCATCAAAACGCCGAATAAAAAATATAACTGTTTTTTCATTGTCCTTCTCCCGTAAATTTGTAGCCGTCGCCCCAAACGGTAACGATATACTTAGGCTCGTTCGGGTTACGTTCTATTGCTTCGCGCAATCTTCGGATATGCACGTTAAGCGTTCCGTCGCCCGTAAATTTATCTTCCCAAACGTTTTCAAACAGTTCCTGTTTAGAAATAACTTTGCCTCTATTTTCAATCAAATAAGATAAAAGTTTAAATTCGAGAGCGGTAAGTTTTACTGCAACGTTGTTTACACAAACTTCTTTCGATTGTGTATTTACCGCCAAATATCCGTCTGAGTAATTTGTGTCGGTGTTTTGTCCGTAACGCTTTAATACCGCTTTAACCTTAGCAAGCAACACACCGAGCGAGTACGGCTTTTGAATATAATCGTCTCCGCCGATATTTAAAGCAACTATTTTGTCATCGTCGCTTGTCCGTGCTGAAACAAAAAGAATCGGCACATTAGTATTTTTCCGTAATTCTTTGCATAAATCAAATCCGTTACCGTCGTCTAAATTTATATCAAGCAAAATTAACTCTGTCGAATTATTCTTGAAAAATTTACGGCAATCACAAACAGAATTTACAACGGCGGCGCTAACGCCGAAAAGATTGAAGTATTCCGCCGTACTGTCCGCAAGCACTTTTTCGTCATCGACAATTAAACAATTATATTTCATAAAGCATCTCCTCGTAAATTATAGCATTTTTTAAGTCGGAAATCTTTAATAATTTCTTAAATATAACCAAATTCGATGATTTTTAATATTTAATTATTGCAAAAGTTTTTAAAATAATGATGATACGGATTGTTCAAAACAACAATAACTCGTTTAAACAGCAACAATCATTACACAGTAAGACAATAAACGAAATTTAAACAGCTATAATGCTTGCCATAAACACTAAATTAAACTTTAACGCACAAAATTTAAATAGGTATAATATACTTATTGACAGACAATACTATTTTTGATATACTGCTGTTATCAAATATACGAGGTTAAAAATGATTTTTATTTCTTGCATAAAATTTAATAAGTCGGTGCAAACCGATATTTTGCAAGAAAAATAAAATCACTTACCTTAAAACAAATAACAGACGTGTTTGGATACCGTAAGAAATTTATTTTCTTACGGTTTTTTTGTGCGTCAAAGAGAGGTTAATTATGTCTATGATAAAAATTGAAAATCTCACGTTCGGCTATCCGACAAGTTATGATAACGTATTTGAAAACTTTAGCGCTACAATAGATACCGATTGGAAATTAGCATTAACAGGCAGAAACGGCAGGGGTAAAACCACATTGATGAAACTCTTGTCAGGAGAATACGAATATAGCGGAAATATCACAAGCAGTGTACAATTCGACTACTTTCCTTATAATGTAAAAGACAAAGAAAAACAAGTGTGGGAAATTTTTGCCGATATTTGCCCCGACAATGAAGAATGGCAATTTATAAGAGAGCTTTCCTATCTCGATATAGATGCAGACGCATTGTATATGCCGTTTGAATATCTTTCAAACGGAGAGCAAACTAAAATTTTGCTTGCCGCATTATTTTTAAAGGACGGACATTTTCTGTTAATTGACGAACCTACAAACCACCTTGATACAAAAGCAAGAGCGCAGGTTTCAAAATACCTTAACAAGAAAAAAGGCTTTATTTTAGTTTCTCACGACAGAGACTTTTTAGACGGCTGCGTTGACCACGTAATGGCGCTAAACAGAACTACCACCGAAATACGCGGCGGTAATTTCAGCTCGTGGTTAAACGATTTTGAAAACAGACAACTTGCGGAGCAAAAACAAAACGAAAAATTGAAAAAAGAAATAAAACGTCTAAAACACTCTGCCGCCCAAAGCGCAAACTGGGCACAACAGACGGAAAACGAAAAGAAAGGAAACGGACCGGTTGACCGCGGTTTTATAGGACACAAAGCCGCAAAAATGATGAAACACTCAAAGATTATAGAAGACCGTCAGCAACGGCTGATACAGGAAAAAGTATCTCTTTTACAAAACACAGAGATTTCGGACAAATTGAAAATTTGTGCAACGGAATACCGTTTAAATACTTTGCTTGACGTTAAGAACGTTAGCATACAATATGACGGCATTACGATTAACAAACCAGTTTCTTTTACCGTTAAAAGAGGACAGCGGATAGCGCTTAACGGAGGCAACGGCTGCGGAAAAAGCAGTTTGATTAAAGCAATCTTAGGACAAAAAATAAATCACGAAGGAACTGTATCGTTAGGAAGCGGGTTGATAATTTCTTATGTTCCGCAAGATGTATCTTATATTTCAGGAAAAATTATAGATATATTGCGAGAAAGCAAAATTGACGTAAGCCGTTTTATGACTATACTTGCCAAAATGGGAATAGAAGAATACCTGCCGGATAAAGATATGACTATGTTATCGGAAGGGCAGAAAAAGAAAGTTTTGATTGCAAAAAGTCTTTGCGAAAACGCTCATCTTTATATTTGGGACGAACCTTTAAACTATATAGACGTGTATTGCCGTATACAAATCGAAAACCTTATAAAAGAATTTTGTCCTACTATGATTTTTATCGAACACGACAAGGCGTTTCAAAATTCGGTCGCAACCGAAATAATCAATATGTAAACAATAATAAATCAAACAAAAACTAACACTAATTTAAAGTTTAAAATCACCTTTTGATAACAATACGACTCCACATATTTGAGGAATCGTATTGTTTAATAAAACAATTCTAAAAAGACAATAATGCACAGTCAACAACGTTTAAGTACACCGTACTGCTTTTAAATGCTTACTTTATAGCGTATCGAATAATGCCGTCAACTTTATTACAATACGAAATAAATGATTAAAAAACAACTACAATTTCTCTTAAACGCAAGCCGTTAAATACCTTGACTGACGTGTCGGCTCTCAACAGTATAATATTTAATTTACTAGACGATTCCAACAAAATATAAAATTAACGTTTGAGTGCATATTGTTTGCGAACCGTATCAATTGCCGTAACGCTTAAGAACAAAGGCGTATCAGAATAACGGAATCTGTATTTGGTATTTCCATTGCAATATACCCGATAACACAATTAACTGCACAGTAAACTCCGGTTCGACTTGATACTGCGTTCGGGCAATGTCGGTCAACTCCTTTAGTAAATGTTCTTTGTCTTCTTCTGTACAATTGGCGCACAAGTAATTCCCTTCGGATAAAAATTTTAAACCGTTGACGTTTTTATATCTTGTACACACTGCAAACAAACGCGAGTCTCCGCCGCTTTCGTAAATGCCTGCTAAATCTTCAAATGCAAAACCGTTTCTTTCTGTTTCTGACAATTGATTGTAATAATTGCAGTGGTAATCCCACAAATTTTCCAAGGTCGGTTTTTGCATAGTATCGGACAAGAGTATTACGCGTTGCGGAAATTGCTTCACAAAGATTCGGATTGATTGTGTTTCACCTTGCAGTTTACTTTCGTAAAATATCCGAGCACGACGTATCTTTTCTTTAGAATACTCAATTTCGGCAATTTTCTCTTCAGCACTTAATTCCGCTTTATTTAGCAATGTAATAATTTTATTTAAATCACTGTATTCTAATATTTTTTTAATTTCCGTTAACTGCAAATCCATACATTGCAAAGCTTTGACGGTATTTAGCCGCACTATATCCTGCTGCGAATAATATCTGTACCCAGTATACTCATCGGTATTACAAGGCTTTACTAAATTTATGCGGTCATAGTGCCGTAAGGTCTCAGCTGTCATACCCACAATTTTCGCCGTTTGACTAATGGTAAAAAGTTTTTTCATAAAAGCCCTTTTTTATCCTTGACTTTTGTGTTACACAAAGGTTTATACTCATCATATCAATAAAAAATCATTTTGTCAAATTTAAAAATATTAAGGAGATTTTACAATGAAAAAAACTTTACCATTATTGTGTGTGTTTTCAATTCTTATGTTGTGCATTTTAGCGGGCTGTTCTAATAACGACACCTTTGAACAAAAAACTTTTTTGTCGGGCGAAGATATTATTTCAAGCCTTGTTGTTGACGTTACAGACAGACAACTAAATATCAGCGTATCCGACGATGACCAAATACATTTAGAATATTACGACGGCAAGAAAGAATTTTTGAACATTAAAATTGAAAACAATACCCTATTTGTTAAATTAACTTTCGATAAAAAATGGTCAGACTTTTTAGGTAAAAAAGCCGCCTTAGACTATCGCAAAATTTATTTGCGGATTCCTAGCAGTATTACAGATATTACCGTCAACTCAACAAACGAGAATATTACGGTTACTCAACTTAATACAAAGAATATTTATTTGTCGAATGTCGGAGGGGATATTAAGTTAAACAAACTAAACGTTGAAAAAGAAATAAGTATCAACGTAAAAAACGGAGACATTAACGGTTCGGTTATAGGAGGCTATGACGACTTTGCAATAACGTGTACAATAAAAAAAGGCAACAGTAATTTGCCTGCCGAAAAAATCAACGGCAAAAAAACTTTAAAGACTTTTTGCAACAACGGCGATATAAATATTGAATTTATAATTTGACAGCAACTGGCAGCCGTTAATTTACTCGCTATTATAGCGTTCGCTCAGCAAAGTAAATAATTTTATGTAACCATAGTTATGTATAATAGTTTTAGTAGCAATGCACTACGGCAATATTATCATCGCATAGCGCAAGCTGATGTGAGGTTTGTTTCTGCGCCGTATGTGTGCGGTATATAGAATAACAACAAATAAAAAAGTGGCCGCATTTAATATTTCTATACATTTACTTAATGATATACAAAAAGACGTTGATATTCTAACTGTTCAACGTCTTTTTAATGTAATTATTCTCAAATCCGTATATTATACGCTTAATGCAACAGCCTCATATTTTTAACTTTTTACAATGCAAAATATACATTCGATATACTGTATCTCAATAAGCATATCGGCAATATTTTTATCCTTTACTCGAACTTTTGCAACACTACAATTTTTGCCGTTTCGTTCTGCGGAGAGTCGTAAAGGCTAAGAGTATCGCTCACGCTTATTTCGGTATCTTGTTTGCTAAACAGCGACAAAAATTTATTAACGCTGTCAATTTCAAAATTATGTCCGTCGCTTTTGAAGTGCATCGGTATAACGATTTTCGGCTTAACCGCGTCCACATACTGCTTAGCGCCTAATGCGTCCACAGTAAAAACTCCGCCGACAGGCAATAACATAACGTCGCAATTTGCAATATGTTTTACAACGTTTAAATCAAAACAGCCTATGTCTCCCAAATGAACTACTTTTAGTCCGTCTATAACAAAACAAAAAACCAGATTTTTACCGCGTTTTGCACCCTTTACTTCATCGTGATAAGTTTCGATACTGCATACTTCAATATCATCGGCACAGCACTGCACCTCGCAATCCAAAACGGCAGGCGAACCTGACACGTTTTCGGTATAATCGTGATCTTCGTGATGATGCGAAACGGTTACAACGTCTGCGCGGACGCGCGGCATAGTTATACCTACCATTTCGCTTTTGTACGGATCGCAAACTACCGTTGTGCCCATATCGCTTATCAAACGGAAACAGGCGTGCCCCAAATACTGAATTTTCATTTTGTTACTCCTTATTTATCTTTATTTTATACTTTTTGATTTTTTATGTCAATATTCAAGTAAGCACGAACATAATAAAATATTTAATATTGTTGCAGTTTCAACATTAACAGCGCATTACGTCTAAATTTCGATGCTCAGTAGAAAAATAAATTATGTTTATAGCTCTACCCAATCTTCACTTATCTGTTTTTTAAAAAGAGTAGATTTTTTTGTAAAGATTTGGTATAATAGTAATATCTACAAGCACAACGGTTTTTGTTGTGCAACGTAGCAATATCGGAGGAGTTATGAAAGTATGGCTATTAGAAGAACCGAAAAAACTGCGCTTGCAAGAGTTCGGTCCTACCGCGCTTACCGAAAGTAAAGTCAAAGTAAAAATCGAAGAAGTCTTGTTATCTATGTCCGATTACGACGTATATACCGGCGTAAGCAAACACACATACCCGTTTATATTCGGCAGAAACGCCGTAGGCGTAGTTTCCGAAACAGGGGATAAAAGCAATTCGCTTTTACTCAAAATGGACAGGGTTGCCATAGAGCCGTATATTCCGTGCGACGTTTGCAGTGAATGTAAAGAGGGCGATTACCAAAATTGCTCTAATATGCAGGAATTGGGACACAATTGCAACGGACTGTTGCAAAACTTTATTGACTTGCCTTATGCCTTACTGCACAAACTACCCGATAATTTATCGTCGGAAAAAGCGTTGTTTGTTTCGTATGTGGCGTTCTGCTTAAATGTAGTAGATTCGCTCAATTTAGAAAAAGGCAGACATATTGCAATATTTTCGTCTACCAAAACGGGTCTTATTCTTGCGCAACTTGTCGCCTATTACCAAGCAGTGCCTGTATTTATAAGCAATGTTGACGCTTTGCTGGATATAGCGCGCGATATGGGGATTTTTTATTGTTTCAATCCCGAAAAAAGCGACGTCGAACACGAAATATTGATGATTACCGGCGGCAGAATGTGCAGCGAGTTGGTTTTCTTTTCCGACAGCGACTTTAGAATGCACGACGTTTACAATGCGGCGGCTGTCAATGCAAATATTTGTCTTGCAGGTTATTCAAATAAAGACAGCAAATTGTCGGTAGCACAAATTTGCGAAAAACATTTAAAAGTATTCGGAGTGTATAACGGCGCAGGCAATTATTCATCGGCAATTAACTTACTTGTTACAAATAAAGTTAACGTCGAAGTACTGATAGGCGACACGATGAACTTTGCAACGCTGGACCAAGAACTTGCCCAGGTCAATCCGGAAGATTTACTGTTAAAATCGAAAATTATAAAGATAAATTAAAAATCAAATGCAACTAAAAAACACATTTTTTATGAGTATAAAAGAGCGAAGAATTTTAAAATTCTTCGCTTATTCATTGCCCGAGACATAAGGCAACTCTTAAATAGCTCATTCTACATAACTATATATAACCCCTTTCGCCCAACTTAATAACAGTTCTGTCATTCGCTCAAAATCAACGGGCGCACCGCTTTTGAGTTTGTGTTCGGTTTCGAGAACGGCGGATGTCGGTTTTATAGCATTTAGCAATTCAGCTTTCGATTTTATGTATTTGCCCGTTTCGTAAAAATGTATCGCCTGCAAAACGAACGTCGCGGACTTATAGAGCGAATATAGAATATCGTCGCTTCGTTCGTGAATATAGTTATGTACGCAAGCGTGATAAATATTACACGCGCCTGTTGTTATAGCACGTTTTATTGATTGTATGTCAATTTTTTTAAGCAAACTGTCGAGCGAGCCTTTTATAGGTGTTGTGTCGTAACAGAACTGAAATAAATCGGAAGTTTCCCAATTAAACAACTCATTTTTGCCCGAAAGAAAGCCGCATACAAATTTTCTATTCGGCATTGTATCGAGCATCTCCCTATAAACTTTTAAATCGTCAAATCTCAGCTCATCGAGAATAACAACAACGTCTATATCGCTCGTGTCGGTTGCTTCGCCTCTGCCATAACTGCCTTGCAGACCAATGAACCATACCCTATTATTAAAAGTCTGTTCAACCTTGATAGTAAAATTTTCCATCCAAGATTTAATATCTATCATAATTCCGTTATCTCCGCCCAATTACAGTTTATTTTTTATACAGTATACAACAAATAACTAAAAAACAAAATTCTTTGAAATGTTTGTGTTCTTTCGTGTGCGTAGCAGATATAGTGCGAAATATACTATCTGAAAAATATTGTAGAAAAAATTATTTTAAAAGCGCAATTATGATCAATTGCACTTTTTGATATTGTCTGTATTTACAACTAAAAATATCCAGTTGTTGAGCAAGGTCGGTTTCTATTTTAATTTGTCCACATACATAGCGGCAGAAAAACCTGCTATTGCCCCGTCGCCTACGGCAGTGGTACATTGACGTACTTTTTTTGTGCGGCAATCACCCGCGGCATATACGCCGCTTAAACTAGTCAGACAGTCTTCGCCCGCTATAATATATCCGCGTTCGTCAAGGTTTACCAACCCTGCAAATTGTCCGTTATGAGGTTCCTGCCCTATGGCAATAAATACTGCATCGCAATCCGTATAGGTTATTGCTCCGTCGCTGTCTTGATAGGCAACTCCTTTAACGCAATCGTCTCCGATAATTTCGCGGACATTAACGTTTTTTACCCACTCTATTTTGTCGTTTGCGACAATTCTGTCGGCAAGTTCTTTATCGCAGAAAAGTTTATCAAACAAAGTAAGCAACGTAACACTACTGCAAATATCCGATAAATACAAAGCATATTGCGCGGCGGAATTACCGTCGCCCACTACGCAAACGGGTTTATTCTTGTAAAATGCCCCGTCGCACACAGCACAATAGCACACGCCTTTACCTTCAAATTTTGTTTCCGATTCTATTCCTAATTTTTTGTGAGAAACGCCCGTTGCCAACACTACGGCTTTTGCCTGATACTCACCGTATTCCGTAACGACGTTAAAACCTTGCTCTGCCTTAGTAACGGTTGCATTACCCATATCAAATTCGACACCGTGGGATACGGCTTGTTCAAACATATTGTTTGCAAGTTCCGCGCCGGCGATTTCGGAAATCGACGGATAGTTTTCCACTCGCGGAGCCGTGGCTATCTGTCCGCCGAAAGCATTCGATTCTAAAATCAATACTTTTTTGCCTGCGCGCGCCGAATATAACGCGGCGGTCAAACCCGCAGGTCCGCCGCCTATTACAATAATATCGTACATTATTTCTCCTACTTGTTGCTTTCGATATACTTACGGACATTTGAAGCGTTTTCGTAAACAGAATAACTGTCTCCGTTGGCAACAATCAAAGTCGGCGTTAATTTAATATCGAATTTGCGCGACAACTCCGCTTGTTCCATAGCGTTGACTTCTTCAAAGTCCATATTTGCTTTACTGAGCATAAGTTCCGCCATTTTACAGTTAGGACAGTTGTTTTGAACAAAAAGCATAGGTTTAATTACGCATACCGGTGCTTTAACTTCTTCTACCGATTGCTCGACAAGGCACTTTTTCAATACGCTTGTTGAAGGCGTATATTCCTTACGCTCCTTCCATTCCTGCATCTTTCCGTCGTTCCAGTTTTTAATAGGACGGTAATATCCTGTAATACGGCTGTACACTTCCGTAGATTTGCGGCACTTAGGACATTCGTACACTTCGCCCTTAATATAGCCGTGTTCGGGACATACCGAATATGTAGGAGACATTGTGTAATAAGGAAGTCGGTAATTTTCGGCTATTGTCCTTACAAGTTTCATCGCCGATTTCCAGTTAGGCAAACGCTCGCCCAAAAATGCGTGGAATACCGTGCCGGAAGTATACAGTGTTTGCAGTTCGTCCTGAATATCCAGCGCATCGAACACATCGCTAGTAAAACTTACGGGCAAATGCGAACTGTTGGTATAATACGGGGTTTCGCCTTTTTTGCTTGCAAAAATCATATTGGGATACAACTTCATATCGTGCTTTGCAAGACGGTATGCCGTACTTTCGGCGGGGGTCGCTTCAAGGTTGTACAAATCGCCGTATTTTTCCTGATAGTCGGACAATCTCTCGCGCATATGGTTAAGTACTTGCTTAGAGAATTGCTGCGCACGTACATCCGTCATATCGCAAGCAAGCCAACTGGCGTTTAGACACGCTTCGTTCATACCTACAAGTCCGATTGTTGAAAAGTGATTGTCGAAGTTGCCGAGATAACGCTTTGTGTAAGGATAAAGTCCCGCTTCCATAAGCTTAGAAATAGTATTGCGCTTTATTTTGAGCGAACGCGCCGAAATATCCATTAACTTGTCTAAACGGGCATAAAACTCTTGTTCGTTTGCAGACAAGTACGCGATACGCGGCATATTGATTGTAACCACGCCGACAGAACCCGTACTTTCGCCGCTGCCGAAGAAACCGCCCGACTTTTTACGCAATTCTCTCAAATCCAAACGCAGTCTGCAACACATACTGCGTACATCGCTGGGTTGCATATCGCTGTTTATATAGTTTGAGAAATACGGCGTGCCGTATTTTGCCGTCATTTCAAACAACAGTTTGTTGTTTTCCGTTTCGCTCCAGTCAAAATCTTTAGTAATAGAATATGTTGGAATGGGATATTGGAAACCGCGTCCGTTATAATCGCCTTCAATCATTGTTTCGATAAACGCTTTGTTTACCATATCCATTTCTTTCTTACAGTCTTTGTAGCAGAAGTCGGCTTCTTTACCGCCGATGATGCAATGTAATTCCGCAAGGTCGTTCGGAACCGTCCAGTCAAGCGTTATATTAGAAAACGGCGCTTGCGTTCCCCAACGGCTGGGAGTGTTTACTCCGTATACAAACGATTCGATACACTTTTTGACTTGGTCGTAACTAAGGTTATCTGCCTTAACAAACGGGGCAAGATAAGTATCGAACGAACTGAACGCCTGCGCGCCTGCCCACTCGTTTTGCATGATACCGAGGAAGTTTACCATTTGGTTGCAAAGGGTTGCAAGATGCTTTGCCGGAGCGGAAGTAATCTTGCCCGTAACACCGCCGAGTCCTTCTTGAATTAGTTGTTTTAAAGACCAACCTGCACAGTAACCAGTTAACATACTAAGGTCGTGCAGGTGAATAGCCGCCGTGCGGTGCGCTTCGGCAATTTCTTCATCGTAAATTTCGCTCAGCCAATAATTTGCGGTTATCGCACCGCTGTTTGACAAAATAAGTCCGCCGACAGAATATGTAACGGTACTGTTTTCCTTTACGCGCCAGTCGGCAATTTTAAGATAATTGTCAACGACCGATTTGTAGTCCAAAATAGTTTCGCCTACGTTACGGACGTTTTCGTGTGTTTTACGGTACAAAATGTACGCCTTGGCAATTTCTGCATAACCCGCCTGAATAAGCACCGTTTCTACGCTGTCCTGAATATCCTCGACAGATACTACTCCGTCGTGAACTTTATCCATAAAATCAGACGTAACTTTCAAAGCAAGCAAATCAATAACGTCTTGCGTATACGGTTTGTTTTTTGCTTCAAAAGCAGCGGTAATTGCTTTGGAAATTTTGGAAAGATTGAATTCGATAATTTGACCGTTTCTCTTTCTGACTTGATACATTTTGTTTCTCCTTTATTGTATTAAAAGCAACTTATTTAAGCAGTCGCCTTTATATGTGATGCCTACCTATTGTACAACAGTAAACTGCCGCTGTCAAGGGCTGAAACACAATATATTGTGTTATTTTTTTGCTTTTAACACAATATATAGTATGTCTATCATAATGCTTTGTCTGACATAAATAGCAAAAATATCGCATAGACTCACATATACTTAACTTGTTGATTGCTTAGATATGACATTGTAATTGCAAATACTAAGATTGCCTAAGCGCGTTATATAATTATTCGGTAAGCCGCGTTTTGTTTTACGCCTATTTTGTTTGTTTAAAAGAAAAATTGTCGCAATATAAAAAACGCGACTATAAGTCGCGCTTTTCAATTTGCATTTTATGCAACATAATATGTGGACGGCTTAAACAGTAAAATAAAGAAATCTACTATTACGCCTATTCCGAACAGACCGGCTGTAAACAGCCACAGGATACCCGTACCTATCTTACCCTCGTAAAATCTGTGCGCACCGAGCGCGCCCAAGAAAATACACAGTAAAATGGCGGTCAATTTCTTTTTGGCTTTTACGCCTACGGGAACAGCGTTCGTGTTGGTATTCTTGTTGGTATTTTCAATATTTATTACCGTAGGCGCAGCCGTGGCGGCGGAAGAATCCAGATTCTTCACTTGCTTACCGCAGGACGGACATACAACAACTTCATCGTCAATTTCTTTTCCGCATTTTGGACAAAACATATTTTTCTTCTCCTTAGTTTGTTATATTTATAAAACATCGCTGTTTTAAATACATTGTCGGTTGCCTTGAAAACTTGTCATTCTGGCTCATTGTTATTCCCACAATTTGAATATTTTTTCCGCCTTGTCTTTATATTTAAAAAAGTAAAAACAAGCAAAGTTTATTTGTACGCACAAAGTCATAAGACAACTGATTAGTACCATAATTTTGCCGGCACTTGATTGCGCAATAATTTTACAAAGCGAATAAACTATTACCAAAATTGCAAACGGCGTCATTGTCATTGAAGAAACAAATGCGTTAAACATTTGCAATTTACGCGCAAGGAACAGCGCCGTCATTATAATGTCAAAGCAAATTACGGTTGACGTTATGAAATACTCCAAAATCCACGCGTCCAGATGTTTGTACACAATCAACCGTATATACATTGTAATTATCATTGCCAGGTTTGCAAACCACACCGTATTGCGCAATCGCGTTACAAATTGGTTTATTCTTTTAGAAAAGCACGTTAACACCAAAAAGTAGACAGACAATAAACTCACAATTGGCCAATCGCACCATATACCGTTTGCGTCGAATACATTAAATACGTTTAAAGCAATAAGTACGATTATTACATTGAGTATTACGATAAAAGCAATATTCCAACTTGTCAATTTGTAATCGTTTTTTACTATATCTTTAACTTTGCCTAAAGAGTTGATTTGCGGTTCGTCTGTATTGCCGTTGACTTCTGCTCCGCACACAGGACACTTGTCTTGTAAGTTTGAAACTTTATTTTTACATTTAGGACAAACTTTCACAATTATTTCTCCTTAGGACATACCAATTCATCGTATTTTTTAACGCATTTGGCATCGTTTCTGAATAATTTACCGACCTTGTTTAAAGCGGAAAACAATACGTCAACGGTAGGACTGTGTTCGCGAAATTCCTTTTCTTGCGACATTATTTCTATCCCGTTTTTATATATATCTTCCGCGCAGGACGTTCCGCTAGCAAACAACTTTTTACATACGTTTTTGCCGTATTCATAGCCGCTGTTTAGCATTTTTTGTATTGACACTTTTCTTAAATCGTAGGATTCCTTTACAAAGCGGTTGTTTATAGACAAATCGAAATCCAACACACGCAAAACGCTTTCTTGAAACTCTTTTTGCGGGTTGTAATATGCGTCAAAATGCATAACTATTATTAAATCCAACTGCTCGTTGGACAAAAGCGGAAACAACGGAATATTATCTACCGCACCGCCGTCCAGAGTAAATTTATTGTTAAAGCGGGTAGGAAACCCCGTTAAAACGGGAAAGCCCAACCCTGCGCGCATAAGTTTGCGCCAACCGTCGGAATATTGCCCTTCTAACTTAATATACTGTACCCTTAAAGGCAGATAGCAAATGTTTAAATATACGGGAAACAACAATTTATCGTCTTTGTCCATCAACAAATCTAATTTGTTATTTAACAAATTGCCGAACATCAGGTTTGTTACAGTAGAATAGCCTGAACGGATGTCCGTCTGCGCCCATATACTTTCTAATTTATCCAACTTATCAGCAGAAAGCGAATACGCGCAAGTCATTCCTATTGACGAACCCGATACAACGCTGATTTCCTGCGGTCTGATATATTCCGTCAATGCTTTTGTGAATCCCACCTGATATGCGCCTTTTGCTAATCCGCCGGAATAAACTAAACCTAATTTCATCTTTTGCAAATATACCTGTTTAATTTGAGTTTAAAAATATTACCAAACGCACAAAATATACCAAATCGGGATATTTTTGATTATACCACAATGGTATAATTAGTGTCAACAGATAATTATGAAAAACTTAAAAAAATTGCGCAAACAGAGAAAAATATCTCAATTAAAACTGGCGTTAGACCTTGGTATGAACCAAAACAGTATAAGCAGATACGAAAACTGTCAAAGGGAAGCCGATTATATGACGCTTATTATGATTGCGGATTATTTCGATGTTTCTATAGATTACTTGATAGGCAGAGAAGAAAGAAACAAATAAACCGTTGCAACTTGAGTGCAGCAATATGAATAATAATATGATAAGTTAAAAATAATATATATTTTAAAGTAACGGCGGTAGCACGTCGTTTTTTATACTATGATAATTACTGACAGTTTCGGTACTTTGCACTAGCGCTATCGGTACTTTTTTTGAATGAGTATAAGTAGACCTGCATTTTTTAGCAGAAGTTTTTCGGCAGTTTTAACTGGTATTTATTGGCGCATTACGGGTTTTCTGTTTTACAATTATTGTTTTAGCAAGAGAACACTTTGCCGAATATAAAACACGACGCAGATAAACCATTTGTGCACCGAACCACTGTAATGAGTTTACTTCTATAAAAAGAAAAAGACGAACAAGTCGTCTTTTTCCTATTATGAAGAAGAGAGATTGTTTTCAATAATTCTTTGCTATTGAAAACTTAAACAATTTGATGAATTGTCTTTAACAGTATACCAAATTAAAAATAAAAGTCAATACTAAATATAAAATTTGTTATACATAATTTTTAAGATGTTATTTGTGATTTTTATGGTATTGTGCATTTTATCTTTAAATTCATAAAGTTGCTTTATGTCCGATATTCCTGCATACTAAACACGGCTTAAAAAAGTTTGTTATGATTGCGTCGTTTGCCGTATTTCAAATACCCAATTTAAAAAATTGACAAACTTACAATTATCAATTTTTATAATTTATTTTTGACCGACTTTGACAAATTCTAATTACCCGTACAAACTTTTAATAAACAATAACGAGCGCGAAACAACGCAAAATAAAACTTTAAACGAAAATATCGTCAATATTGTTGACAAGAGAATTTTTTTTTGGTATGATAATTAGGCTTTTGACAGTGTAGAGGCAAACAAGAACTTCGAATGTCTGGGAAAGCAATATGGCGGCGTAGCTTAGATGGTTATAGCGGCCGGTTCATACCCGGCAGGTCGTTGGTTCGAATCCGACCGCCGCTACCAGTAACGGCTCCTTGGTCAAGCGGTTAAGACATCGCCCTTTCACGGCGGTAACACGAGTTCGATTCTCGTAGGAGTCACCATAATGGGGAGTTAGCTCAGTTGGGAGAGCATCTGCCTTACAAGCAGGGGGTCACAGGTTCGAGCCCTGTACTCCCCACCAAAAACAGGGATATTTAACCAAAAAACGGTTTAATATCCCTTGTTTTTTTATATTTTCAGGGAGTTTTAGTCCATTTTAACATTGATTTTATTAAAAGTTTTTTGTTTTTGGGTCAGAATTGGGACAAATTTCAGTAGTACAGTTTTTCTATTTCTTGTAGCATAAATTCGTCTGAAAACTCGATATATGCGCTGTTTAATTTACCCAAACTGTGGCCGAGCCAAACCTCCGAAAGATTTTTGTCTATGCCGCATTCTTCGCAATGACTTTTAAACGTTCGCCGGCAATCTTTTAATGTGTGGTTCGGCAATATCCGTTTAAATTCTGCCCGTATATAGTCTAATTTTGGTATGTGCGGCAATTCTTCGTTTAAATACGGCAACAATTTCTTTTGTATCGGAATTTTTTTGTATCTTATTTTGTGGTCTTTTTGTTTTGAATTTCTTACAAATATAAACGGTTTTTCTATTCTAATATCGTAAATTTCATTCGGACGGATACCGCAGTATAAGAATATTGCAAATATCGGCTTGTAGTTCGGACGGCTTTGCTCCAACAGTTTTATTTCTTCATCTACCGTTAAGCGTTCGCCGTTTACACGTTCGTGTTGTTTGTACGGCACCACTGCAAGCGGATTCCGTTGTATAATGTTGTAGGCAATTGCCATTTTCAGCACTTGGTTAAGTATAGAATATACTTCGTCTGCAGTTTTTCCTAAGCCTTTTGCTTTTACTTCGTTTAATAAGTTTTTACAATCTGACGGTGTAATTTTACGAATATCTAATTTATCAAAACGCGGTTTTATGTGTCGGTTAAAAATAGATTTTAAATTGTAATAAGTAGTTATAACAACACGTTCTTTATAGTAATTTTCAAAAAAATGTATAGCAAATTCGTTAAATAAAGTTGATACCGCTGTATTTTTATCCGCTATTCTGACTGCGTTGTTCAGTGCAGTAATAAAGTTTTGTTTGGCAAGTTCTATCGTTGCTCCTGATGCAGAGATATTGTAACCGTCTCGCCGACAGCGAATCTGTATCGAGTAAGTATTCTTTCCGGTTTTACGCCGTCTTGCTTTGTAATACTGTCCGTTTATTTTGATTTTGTTTCTGAATGGTTGTGGCATTGATTTCATCTCCTTGTCGGTAAATTTAATTTCAACGTCGCAATCATTGTTTGCTGTTTGTAATAAATTGTTGTTGGCAGTTTCGGAATATTCTACATTTGAAAATTCATCATAATTCAAATTCTTTCTAAATGCTCCGATAATCTGCCATAACGCTTCCAAATTGCTTGTAAAGGCGTTTGCGTAGTCAATGAGTTCCTTTAATATATCTTTTGTTTCCATAGTATCCGGCTCCTTTTTCCGGTACTACTATGGTAATGCAAAAATATATGTAATTTAAAACTCTAAAAATCTAAGTATTTTTAGAGTTGTTTTGTTATATTAACTTCTTTGTTCCGCCTGTAACGGTTAGTTGTGTGTAGTTGGTATCCATAAGCGTTGTAAAATCTTTTAGTTCTGTCATACTTATGGATACGGTGTATTGTTGTCCTTTTTTAACGTCGCCTACTGTTTTAACAATCGTTTGCAATTCTTTGTTGTTTTTATCCCGGATAGAAAATGTAAATTCTAAGCCATTTATATTATATTTCGGAATAAAAACATAGGATTGTTCTGATACTGTTGAATTCCAGTATCCGTCTATGTCGTTCATTGTTGCTTTTTGTTTTGAATTATCGTTTATTCCAGAAATGATTAAAAATAACAATGCGCCTATAGCCATAATTGCAAAAACAATTGCTAAGCCCTTTTCAAATTTGCCACTTGAGGCGGCTTTTCCTTCAATTTTTTTGTTTTCTTCTGCCATATTTTTCCTTTATTATATCAGTTTCTTTGTTCCGCCTGTAACGGTTAGTTGTGTGTGGTTCGCATCCATAAGTGTTGTAAAATCTTTTAGTTCTGTCATACTAATGGATACGGTGTATTGTTGTCCTTTTTTAACGTCGCCTACTGTTTTGACTACAGTTTGTAATTCCTTGTTGTTCTTATCCCGGATAGAAAATGTAAATTCCAAGCCGTCAATACTGTGTTTCGGAATAAAAACATAGGATTGTTCCGATACTGTTGAATTCCAGTATCCGTCTATATCGCTTATTGAAGCTTTATTTAAATCCGAATCCGAAAGAATGCTAATAGTACAAGCTACAAGAACTATTACAGACAACAGAATTGCAAAAATAATCATTCCTATTCGAAATCTTTTATCTTCTTTACTTTCTTGAATTTGAGTTTCTTCTGCCATTTTTATCCTCTTAATAAACTAATGCCTTAGCAAAACCTAAAAGTTGATTTTTGTCTTGGAAGTTCATTTGATTATAAAGCGCAAGTAACTCTTGTTGGTCATGTGAGAGTTCTCTTTGTACTTCAACTAATCCAACATCGTTAGTTCTACCGAGTAAGTAGTCCGTTGTAGTTTCTAATACGTCGGCAATTTTTATTAAAGTATCAATTGGTGGCTGAGCATATCCTGTTTCGTAACCGCTGATTGTCTGTATTGATACGTTGATTAACCTTGCGAGTTCTATTTGTTTTAGTCCTTTTTCTTTACGAGCATCTTTAATATTTAACATCTTGCACCTCTTTACGAAAATATTACGACAAAATCGTAATTTTTGTCTTGACAATCCGATATAATCGTAGTATTCTATTGTCAAAGTACGATACAATCGTACTTCACTGCGACGCTGCAGTAAAATTCATTTTGAAAAATAATTTTAAGGAGCCAAAACGTATGGACGATAAAAAGAATCAGTTAATGCGGTTATTGTCGGAAATGATGGGTGAAGCATTAAAAAACCCGATACCTAAGAATATCGGGTTTGTAGCATTGGCTTCGGCTTTATGGGATTGGATAGTTGATGATGAGCAAAAATTGGATCTTATTCATCGTCTATATCATTCATCAGACTCTTGAATAAAAGCCAACCTTCGCGACCGCCGTATTTACGAAACATTTTGACTCGTTCGTTTATTAACGTATCGCAACAGCATATGTTACCCTTGCTTCTATTGATGCAGGTAATAATATCTTCGGACAAAAACCGGATATTGTTTTTTAGTTGAATTTGTTTTGCAAAATCGTCTATGGCTTGTTGTTCGGGTTCAGACAGTTTTTCAAATATTATTCGTTTGCTCTTTGCTTTTTGAATAATTTGATGAATAAAATTGTCCGGCATATTAATTGCTCCTTTTACGTGATATTTAATTATATCAAAAAGAGCAGTATAAAGCAATAGTACTTTGACGTTTAATGGTATCGTCTTAAAAGATTAACATTCCAATCTGCGACACTGCAGTAATATCGGAGACTTGCTTGCGTTGAGTGTTCCGGCGCAAGTTCCCGTAAAGGGACGAGGTAACCCTATGGAAAAAGTAGTTTTTCAAATTGACACTATCGAAGAATACGGCAAGTTAATTGCGTATTGTATCGAAAAAGACATATCTGTTTTTCGTTCTTTTTGGCGTGTCGGTTATTGTTATCGAATAGATTTTGTTCAGAAACGTCTTTGGTACTCTCGTCCTAAATATTGGATTAACGAAGGCTACCGTATAGTAAAACCTGAATTTGTTCTAGATAAATTTGGTACTTATTGTAAAGTGCGTTATGAGTAAAAGTGAGGTGTATTATGGCTTTATCTTGTGATTATATTGCTAGAACGGGCAATTGCGCTTGTGTTGATTATCCAGATGAATATGAAGATATCAATTGTTATGACTGTCCTTATCTTATGGACGACGGAGCATACACCGAGGAAGAGTTTATTTAACGGCATAACGGGGTTTTTAATTTTTATATCCCCTTGCACCTTTCCCTTTAGGTTAGTAAAAGGTTTGAGGATCCGCAAGGCTTCACTCTGTAATTTTAGCGTTGCCGTATTGACGTTCGCAACAGTCCGGTTCGCCGCTGTCCGTTAACAGGGAAAAACGGTAGACTCACGAGGTAAGCAATCAGTCTATAAACTTGGCTTGTCCGGTTAGGTCCTTTTAAGCCATAAAAGGCAACGTGCTAGCAGACGTTTAGCGGTACCGTCGTAAAACATTACCGCCCCATTGCCCGGGCGTTGGGCGTTTGACTGGTAATTCATTTAGATAGGGTTTACATTGCAGGGGAACGCCCCTCCTGCACTCGTTACAAGGTTACTATTATGATAGTTGAAACTTTCGGAAGTCCGACATTAGCGCAACAGTTTGTGCAGATAATTAACGAGGATTTGCTAAAAATAAAACAACCGCATTTCGATATTGCTTGGAGGTTGCGCGAGGCAAAGGATCGCGAGTATGCAACGGAACTGGGGTATAAGGATATTTACGAATTGTCCGAGTTGGAGTTCGGCTTTAAGAAGTCATCGACAGCCGCATATATAGCCATTGCTAACGAATTTATGAAAATGTCGGATATGGACGTCCAAAAAGAATTTCAGGCGTTTAGTTATTCGCAGTTGGTTGAAATGTTGCCTTTGGACAGTTATGACCGTCGGCAAATAAAACCGAATATGACTGTAAAACAAATACGGAAGTATAAGCAAGACCACAAGTTTGTTGATTTAGAAAACGGCGACAGGGTGCTGTACGGCGAGTTGACCGACAGGCAAAAGCAACAGTACGAAGAATACCGAGCAAAACAAAAGGAAGAATCTAAGCTTGTCCAGACGTCTGGACAGCAAAATGTTGAACTCGATACAGAAAATTTGCAGGACTTCGACAAAAACGTTACGGTCGCATCGTCCGGCAACGTTGCAAAGTCTGTGCGTTTGGGCTTTAAAAATAAGGTTGAGCGTGAAAAGTTTTTAGCTGAATATAAGAATTGGGGCGTTTGGCTTTCGGTTCCTGAACTTGAATTGATATGTTATAAATATAAATTTGCTAACGGCGCTGAACTTGTAGTATCCGAAAGTTATTATTATTTCGGAGATAGTTACAAAACGGATAAAAAAACCATGTTAGTACGGTATCATTTGCAAGATAACGTAAAATGCAATTTCTTTGATTTAACCGGCATTGCTAAAACCTATGTTCTTGATTATATGACTAAGAACGCAAAACAATTATAGATGCTATCGGTCAGAGTGGCCGTAGTAAATAAATTTAATGTCGCAACCGTAGTAGGTTGGACGAAGGAGTAACTATGAAACAAGGTATCTATTTACAAGGCGTTGAACAAGTGATCGGACAAGGCAAAGACTCTATGACGCTTGTAAAACACGTCATTGCGCAAGTAAATGAACCCGTTGCAAAAACGGACGGAACATTGTATGTTGACGATCCGGTGTTGCGAACGACGTATTTGCAAAAGGATGTTTTGGCTGTATTGCCGGCAGGAACTCCTGTTACGTTTGAACTCGATACAAAAGTTAAGAAACGTAACGACGGTTCTACTTATGAGAAAATTATACCGGTTGAAATTAAGGCTATGAAGTCCGGCAAGTCGGCGTAAGGTGTGTTGAATAGCGGGCAGCAGCGAACTGCCCGTTATTTACATTTAGGGGGAATTATGTACAAGCAAGTAATTCAGCGCGGAATATTCGGCAAACGGTCAAAGGTTATTACTGTAATGTGTTGCGACATTTGCAATCAAAAAATAATTTATTCTTCGTCTGCCGAATACGGTAAGCACTTGTGTGAAAAGTGTTATAAAAAACTACGGGAGCAAAACAATGTTTCTACGTCTGACTGATTTAGAAAATAATTTACAACTTATAAATATCGAACTTATTGACGGTATCTATTTAGGACAAACAAAGCGCGGAGAAGTATTTACCAAAATATGTTTTACAAGCGGAGTCTACTTTTCTGCCAAAGAAACCGTATCGGAAATATCTTTACTGTTGCAGAAAGCCGGCAAGATAATATAACGAGTAAGTAAACCTTTAAACTTTGTATCCAACGTTTTAAATAACGTGGAAATAAATAATAAAGGAGATTGTAACTATTATGGCAAACTACACAAGGAATGAGCGCATTGATTATCATCTTAATCAAGCAAAGAAGGGCGCAGTCGGAAGAAACGGAAAACCTTTATCCGACTTTGCACGAGGAAAGCACGCTAATAAAGCGGAACAGTTAATTGCGCAAAAGGATAATTGGATTGAACGTAATCGTGAAAAGTTGTCTGCAACTAATTTAAAAAAACACGATGCAGCAAAAAAACGCCGTAAAAAAGCGCAGCAAGATTATATAGCGTCAATAAACGGAGGTAACAAGTAATGAGTACATTATATTATCACGAAAAAAGAGACCGAGCTAAATGGGCGGTAGTTGCTATTACACTACTGCTAATTATAGCCGTTATTGTAACCGGCGTTTTGTCCGACTGGTTTACCAACTTTAACAAATATTGCGTATTCGGCCACGACTACGGGGAAATCGGAATCTGCACCCGTTGCGGCAAAGTTAAGCCGATAGAGAACGAGCCTGAACAGCAGCCACAGTTTAACGCTGTGGCTTACGCTTCAGAAAATCTCTTGGCTGAGTCTGCGCCTATTAACAAAAAAACTCCGTCTAGTATTACCGAACACGAAAACGGATTCCCTGACGGTAATGCGAAATATCCGTTAACTTACGATGCAAATTTAAACAAGTTATTTCGTATTAACGGTAACGAACCACAAAAAGAAACAATTTTAGCATCAGGCGAAACAAAATTGGTTTTTGGTGTGTCGGAAAACCCGGAGGATAGTTATCATAGTTATTATGTTTATTATAGAAGGCAAGGGACTACTAGGTGGACGCATTTTAACGTTCAGGTTGACACTTCCAAAACCGTTAATAATACCAGCGGTTATTTTGGCGTTTACGATGTTTTCTTAATGAAAGATGACATATTGTCAGACAAAAATTATACGTTATTTACTTATTCCGATTGGTTTACAGTTTATTTTGGCGTTGGAGAAGAACTTCCGTCTGCACCTATAAAGACCGGTTATACATTCACCGGTTGGTACACGGACGAAGCGTGTACTCAGTTGTATACAGAAGATATTGTTGTCGGAGATATTACTTTGTATGCCGGATTCCGTGCTAATACATATACTATTAACTTTATGGCTAACAACGGTAACGGCACTATGACTGAAATGCAATGCACTTACGGAGTTGAGTATACATTACCTACTTGTACGTTGGAACGTCTCGGTTACAAGTTTTTAGGTTGGAGTATACAAAATGACGACAGGATAGATTTAACCGACAAACAAACATTCAGTAACCTATCTGACGTAGACAATGCAGTAATAGAATTATATGCCGTATGGGAACTAAACGAAGTAACCGTTAGCTTTGAGTGGGATGACAACGTACTGGAACAAAGCTGTATTGTTGGGCAAACCGTCGAACTGCCCGAAGAACCTAGTAAGACAGGGTATGTATTTGTTGGTTGGCAGTACGATGACGGCACAATGTACGACGGACAAGCAATTACCGAAGATACGACGTTGACTGCTAAGTTTGAGATTATACAATGCGTTGTAACCTTTATTGTAGACGGAGAAGTCTACTGTGTATATGTCTGCGACTACGGTACTAAGTTATCCGAAGCACTTAGAAAGAGCGACGTTAATACTGCACTGTACAAAACGGAGGATGAGTATAGCCGAAATTTTTAGTAATACAAGACTTAAATGTAAGTCTTGTAAAAACAGGTTTGGGAGAGAAAGTTCCCGAGAACTATTTCGGCTTGTTTATTGCAGGCGTATGTGTAGGTATGGTATTTGTGCTTTCGGCTGCAGTATTTGTAATAGTTAAGGTAGGTAAGAGAAAATGAAGAAAATATCTTTAGTATTAGTAATTATCTTAATATGCAGTACACTAGGCTGTGCCTTTACAGGCATAGCCTTTGCCGATTCGGAAACCGTTTATACCGACGTACTGGAAGATTTGAGTAAAGACGAAACATTCGATGCAAGACAGTATCCGGCAAAAGCAGATGACTATTCTTTAACCGTGTTCCAGATAGCCGAAAGCAACGCCGGAGAATTATTCCTATACGTTTATCAACCGGCAGAAGATAAATTTGATGCGACAAGCGTTAATATTTCTACTGCAATAAACGAAAGTTTACATTATGCAAATTACAAACTTACCAAATTAAGCAAACAAGGTTGTTTGGTTAAATATATAGTAAACGAATTTGAAATCAAAAAAGATGCTGTACGTTATTACGACGTTTCGGCAATCTTTCGTAAGTGGTACGAAGATATTGACGAGTCTGCAAGTAAAATTGAAACAAACAATACGGTATCCGAAGTATCCTTTGCCGTTGGTAAACTTTATACTGCCTGTACAGTTGACGGAACGGTTACATATACCGAAGTGCATCAAGACGTAATTGTTGTTACTGGTAAATATTGCGGATTTGTACGTTATCCTGACGGTTTTCAATTATTCCCAACTGCTTGTGATAGTCATTTTGTAGCATTTAGTACAGATATTAAAATTGATGAATTGTACGATGCGGACGTAGATTTTATTGCACAAAGTTACACTTATACCTATTACGACAACGATATTACCGGCAGACCAGAAACAATAGATAAAAAATACGGAGAAAAGATACATAATTCTGTAACGGTTCATTCTGAAGAGGTTTCTCATAAAGGTAATGGTTGGTTTGCGCAAAAATACACTTGGAACAGAATAGAAACAGTAAGTGAATTTAAAAAGAATAATATACTAACTAATATTGCAGAAAAGGAACTTGCAGGTAAAGAGTGGGTATTACGTTTTGCAGAAACTGATTTCTCCAAAACTGGCGCGCTAACATATTACACTGAAAAAAGTACGCTTGTCAGTGAAGTAACAATATTGCGGTTGCATTTTAAAGCAGTCGGCAAAGTTTACAATCTTGGAGTGGTTGATAATAAGCAAACCGGTTCTGACAATCCTGTCAATAGGGATGATGAAACGCTTGTAAGTATTATTCAACGTATATTGAAATGGCTCTCAAAGAATTGGAAATTGTTAGTCATAGTAATTGTTGTTATTGCCGTTGCAGCTGCACTGATAGTTGCAATAGTAAAGAAGGGCGCGGCCGTAGTCTTTACAGCAATAGGCAAAGCGCTTTGGTTTGCTATAAAGTATTTGTTTATAGGTATCGGATACGTTGTAGCCTCTCCCGTGTTAATCATTATGGCAATCGTTCGCGCGGCAAAGAAAAACAAGCAATAAAAAACACTCGGCGTATATCCGAGTGTTCTGCAGAGCTTCACAACCAAATTGCTAAATGCAACCGCTTTCAATCTCATAGGTTACTCTGCTCGGTTAGACAAGTCCTGCTTTCTAACTTTGGCTTTTATCGCCACCGAGATAATCTTATTTTAAACTATTAGGAGGAATTTGTCAATGCCTAAATATCCAAAACGTAAAAGAAAACCAAACGAAGCAAATTTGGCCGGACTTATGGTTGTTAGTTCGGACGATGCTTTCGACATTAAAACTAAACGTTGGAAGAACGGCGTATACGGAATAGTATCGAAGGACGTACCGTTTATATCTAAAACAACTATATCTAAAGACGGAACTAAAAAGCGTAAATTTATTAACGACGTTACGGAATTGCCGAACGTAACAAAAGAGCGCGTTATGGCTTTTTTTGATAACAAGCAAAACAGTAAACGTGAAAAATGTTATTTGGTGGAACGTGAACTGTATGATGAAATAATTCAGGCGAAATCTAAAAAATGATTACAGCAATAATAGGCAGACCCGGTTCGGGCAAAACGGCATATCTAACGTGTTTAGCATTAAAGTATTTACTCAATACGCAAGAAGGCAAAGTACTTTTGCGTAATTGTATTTCGCAAGTAGAATTACTTAATGCGCAAGGTTTTAATTACTCTATTCCTAGTAGTCCGCCGGTTTATACAAACTATCCGGTATCGGCGCATATAGGATACCAAAAACGCCGGGATAGTTATTGGATAGACGGCTTTCGTATGGGGTTTGAAAATGAGTTTGTAGAAACTGTTCCGGTATTACCGGGAAGTAAAATTTTTATGACGGAAGTACAACGGTATTACAATAGCCGTATGTCTACTCAGTTGCCTGATTGGGTAAGCCGATTCTTTGAAGAACACCGTCATTTCTTATTAGATATATTTTTAGACTTACAACGGTTAGGTTTATTAGATATAAATATCCGTGAACTGTTAGAGTGCGTAATTGAAGTTGCGAACGTCAAACACGAAACCGCTTACAATGGCAAAGTAATTCAGAGTGAATTTACATTGCGCGTTTGGAAAGATGCAGCAAGCGCCGAGACGTTTATATCCGATAGGAACAAAAACAACTACGATTTAGTTAAAGAGACTTTTGACTTTAACGTATTCGATGCTTATAAAAGCCGGAGTTTCTTCGATGCGTTTCTTCCGAAGAATGACTTTATGCTAATGGATCACGTCGGACGCGTTGTAAACGGCGTTGATTTAGATTTTAAAAAAGCAGTTTACGCGCAGACTGCTCCATACGGTTTTTATAAGAAAGATGCCGAGGCAATTTTAAAAGCGCGGCAAGATGAAGCAAAAGAGAATAAAAAATGTAAGAAGGTGGTCTAATGGTATTATCTGAATTGAACCAAAAATATTATTATCTATTTAACGATTTGGACGATGCGTCTCCTGCACTGCCCGAAAGGCAATATGACATTATGGCTAAGGTACTGCAACAACAATATTTAGAAGAATTAGACACTTGCTTAACAGAACAATCTTTGGTTGTGGGAGTTGAAAATTTTGAGTTAAAATTCAGAGCCAAATACTATTTGCCGCGTCGCGTTTGGTTGCGTTGGAATAAAATGGCAAAAGCCTTGTTAAATGACTACAAGACGGAGTTTGAGAAGTTTTTAACAAGTATGAAAGTAAGTAAAAAGAGCCAACACGAGCCAAAAGACGACGTTACGGAGGATAATAGTACAGACAATGCTAAGTCTACAGATATTATCTTATCCGGCAACGAAGCCGTTACGCCTAGCAAGGGAGATTCCGATGAAACGCACGGTTGAAGAAAAGTATAATTACAACAAGAAACGCGGCGGACATTTCGGAAGCGGTTACTGCATCGGCGTAGACGTATATAAAGGATACTTTAAACAAGATGCCGAAAATCGCCGGCAAACGCAGAGAATTATAAATAATTTTATGCAATTGGCTAAAAACGGCGACCAGATGAGCAAGGGAATAATTGCCGGCTACCGTGATGCGGCAAACGAGCGGAAGAACGGGAAGAACCGACTCTCTTAAAAGCGCATTTCCGCCGTAGGCGGTATTGCTCCCTGCAAGGGTGTTAAAAGAATAACAAACTGTCTGCACGGCGGAAAGCGGACGGAAGCGTTGCTCCAACGCTTCCGCCGTGCAGGCAATAACTGTTTAGCGCGCGTTGTTATTTGGGTTCATACAGTTTTTTTTTGCGCATAATGTTTAATTTCAATAATATAGAAACAAATGCCACAAAATTTGCGTCGAATTTTTAACGGAACAAAGTATATGACCGTAAAGTGAAAGGAGAAAAAGTGAAGTACAATTCGTTTAGAAAATTACATAAAGTAAATAGCGAATTAGTAGTTCCGGCATTGACTCGGGCGGTTTCCGTTTGTGCAGATAAGGACGGGTTGGCGAGTGAAGCGTTAAAAATATCCGATTGCGGCAATGCAATAAATACTATACGTTGTAATGAGTGCGGTACTAATCATTTTAAATCGTTTGTACGGTGTAAAAGTAAGTTTTGCGTTTTGTGCCAAAGAGTCAAAAGCGCGTTATGGACAACGCATTTGTATGTTTGGATAAAACAATGGCTTGAACAGGGGCATTACGTCGTATTTTTGAATTTAACTATAAAAGATACGGATCGATTAAATGACGGTTTAAATCAATTGGAGGGGGCTTGGCGGCTTATGGCTGGTAAGCGATATAGAAAAGCATTCTTGTCTAAATTCCCCGGCGGATTTCGGTCGATTGAAGTTAAAACCGGCGAAAAAAGCGGGCAGTGGCATCCGCATATTCACGCGTTAGTTTTAAAAGAAAAGTATAGTAAAGATACTGATTTTTTGCATTATGTGTGGCCGCGTTGCGTTGATGAATGCGGTGGATATGCCGAAAATTTAAAAATAATGGCATTTAAACGCGAACGTAACGAAGATTCCGAAGTTTATAATTTAAAACTAATAAAAGCAGTTAAGGAAGTTTGTAAGTATATTACAAAATTTGATTGGCAAAACGAAGCGCCTGAACGTGTCGGCGAAATGTATTCGGCTCTTAAAGGCAAACGACAGTATGCAGTATGGGGTGCGTTAATAAATGTTCGTAAGGCTGTTGAACACGATTTGTCTGTTAAGTCAGATAAAGAAGTTGATGACTTTATTTGTCAAAAATGCGGTTGCACACGTGGAACGCCGAATAAGTTATATCGTGAAATATGGGATAGTGAATACGAACCTATTATCGTCGATTATAAGACATCAATGCCTGAAGAATTAGTTACAGGCAACGCATTGGAGCAACTGAAAGTTGCAAATAGAACTTTGGCAACAAAGCAACGAATAAAACGTTGTGAGTGGGTGCAGGAACAGTTAGACGTAGGTGCTATTAAATATAAAATGCCGGATTGATGATACTAATCAATAATTTGTCTCGAATAAATAGTTTTATGCGCGATCATAAAGAAAAAAATTCAGTAAAGATTAAAGAACAGGCTTGATACCTGTTCTTTACAAAAGCAAACAATGATACGACATTTTGGGTCATAAGTGGCACACTATTTTTGATTAGTCAATATATTGTGTTAAATATTGTATAAAATTACAATATATTGTAGGTTTTAATACTGTTAAAAAATTCCTTTGTTGGTTCGAGCCCTGTACTCCCCACCAGTCAAAACCTAAAACGAACTCCTTTTGTTGGAATTGGTTTTAGGTTTTTTCTTTTACCGTAATTCCGTCGCAAGCATTGTACTGTATAAAGCCGTTATTTAGTCTTTAACGGCTTGTTTTCGGTTTTGTCGTGTGTATGCAATCACGAGCACACGGCGGTTTATGCCGCGAAAGCCGCTTGACGTGAGAAAGGAGCGTGTTAGGCTATTAGTGCCAAAGGCAAACCAAAACCCGACAGATTTTCTAATCGGTCGGGTTGCGCGTTTCGCCCTTATTTGCCTATACACACGCTCCTGCGAGGCTCACGTCAAGCGGAACGTGGAATAAATAGCCGTGTTTGCATATCTTATACATACATCTCTATTTCAAATTCGTATTGCATAAGATTTGTTCTGAACGGTACTTTGAAAGACAGTTTAACTGTTTTCGAGCATAAGAAAAAGCCCCGACTGTCGTTATCGGAACTTTGCTTTATAGGGCTGTTATAGATGATTTGTATTTTATCGTCAAACAGTATTATCTGCTTTACAAGGTAGTTTATCAAGAGTTTCGGCTCTAACAGTAACGCTTGCATGTAAAACTCTTTAATCTGCGTTTCGCTTAACTGCACGGTTGTTTTGCTACGCTCAATTATTATTTGCCGTTGCAATTCTTCTTGCTTGCTTTCAAGTTCTCGCAACCGTTTCATTACGGTGTTACTTGTACCGCCGTTTTCAATAGCGGT
>Ga0137307_100208_pt1 | contig 89576 bp, 64 predicted proteins | sample NAcewD2O_March_2_FD_97180 | JGI IMG/M metagenome (GOLD analysis project Ga0137307, IMG submission 97180) | Mouse cecal microbial communities from Vienna, Austria - N-Acetylglucosamine amended D2O_March | ecosystem: Host-associated > Mammals > Digestive system > Large intestine > Cecum | place...
AAAATATTTTTGCGAAAAGCGTTCCACAAAAAGCTTAAATGATGATACTTTCCTTTGAACATTTTTTGTCCGTCCTGATGCATCGCTTTCAAAGTGCACAGAAAAGAGGAAGTGCTATTGTTTTTTATAAAAATATACGTACCTTTAGATAATAAAAAAAGAATTGTATCATTTTTTACTTAACCGTTTTTCCTATGAATGCCATTCACTTACTATTTGGCCCCGTTGGACCTGCGCTGAAGCTTATTTTTTCAATCGGATATATCCCCAATGAGAACGATTTCTTGGAGCTAACAGATGAGCAATATGCCGCATACCTCAAACAATACGGAGAAGTAACGAGCAAAATGTATATGTTTGCACCTAACGACCCTCACCACGCCTTAAACGAAGATTACAATGAAATCTCATGCATTGATGAATATGAATTGCAAGGATTCAAAGAAGCGGCAGCACTCATACAAAAGTATTGCGACAAATCCGGCCGCATCTTCCAAAACACGAAAGAGATACTTCAATACATGGCCTCAGCCTTGCCAGATGTCTTTAGCAAAGGAACACCTTATGAAAAGTATCACCATTTATCTATTTCTATTACGAACTCGAAGAATTAGTTCTATTTAAGTAGATTTTCCAAAGTTAAAAAAGTGACTCGTTACTTCTTTTAAAGTATTCTTTGTATTCATTCAATCACATTAGGCAGAAAGAACTATCTGTTCTGTGGCGATCATGAAGCTGCTGTCAGTGTGAGTGTCGTCTGTTCACTGCTGGCTACCTGCAAGGCACATGAAGTAAATCCGAGGAATTACCTGAATGAGGTTATTGCAAGGATGCCATATATGCAGAAAGCATCGTATGATGAACTGTTGCAACTGCTACCGCACCGATGGAAAAAGGAATGACTATTACTACCATATACTAGCAATGGCCATTGTTGTTAGCGTACTTTATCGGATGCTTACGGAAGAAAGTTTGCATAAAGAAAGGAGGATGTATTCGCTCAACGGAATGCATCCTCCTTTTCAATCAGTCAGTTTAGGTTTATTTCTTGTTATTCAGCTCTACGGTATATGTGCGTTTTCCGTCATAAATGCTGTTGACGAGCACTTTTAGACCTTTCTTCCCTTCCAACTGTTTTTCTATTCCTTCCAGTTTGAATGATACGATTCCCCAACCCGCTTTGCGTTGTTCGTCATGGTAGGCGTTGTGGCGGAATTCCAGGTTGAGATAACCGTCTTCCGTTTCAGGGGCTTCGGCAGTCTCATTAATAACCATGTTCAGCATGTGTCTTATCTGCGGATTCTCACTGTGGAAGAACTGATGCTCGATGTTCAGGTACTTTCCCGTAACCCAGAGTTCAGTAACATTGATGCGGTCATTACCAATGCTGTCGGCTGTTTCCTCGGTCAGGGGGATGATGTCCTTGGTCAATATGTTTTCGAGCTGTATCAATTTCACGTTATATTCATAACCCAGTTTGCTCTCTTTCAACGGGAGAAACTGGATGAAAACTCGTTGTCCATCTACCAATTCATAATCGTGAATGTTGGTTGTGTCACTGGGATACATTTTGCTGCCGTCATCCAGGCTAAAGCAATAATCCCTTCCGTCGATAATCTCCAGCGTACCGATTGTAAAAAGGGTATTTGCGTTGCTTCCGTTATATGGATAAGAATTGCTGTTGTCTTCTAAACAAGACTGCAACATAAACATTGCCAATGCCGTAAGAATAACCGTTGCTAAATAAAATTTTAACTTCTCCATCAATTGTACTCTTTTGGTGTTCGTCTTAAAATAGTCTATACGCTTAGAAAATACCATAGAATGAAGAATACTGCATAAACGAATGTTAAAGAAATAAAAGCGCTATTTTTTCTTTGCTCTGTGCAGTATTTCTATCTTTGCTGCATTTATTAAGATAAACACGTGTCAAGAGAAAGAATGGAAGAACAGGAACTGGCAGAAAGGTGCAGGCAAGGAGACAACCTTGCCAGAAAGGAACTGTACGAGTGCTATGCAGGACGTATGCTTAGCGTGTGCTTTCGCTACACGGGCGATCGTGAGACGGCAGAAGACTTGATGCACGACGGTTTCCTGAAGCTTTTCGATTCTTTTGATAAATTCACTTGGCGGGGAGTGGGCTCCTTGCGGGCTTGGATGGAACGTGTCATGGTGAATACGGCATTGCAATATTTGCGTAGGAATGATGTCATAAACCAGTCGGAGGCACTGGACAATGTGCCCGAAATCTATGAGGAGCCTGATGTTTCGGCGGTAGAGACCATTCCTCAGAAAGTACTGATGCAGTTTATTGGTGAATTGCCTGCCGGCTATCGCACCGTATTCAACTTATATATATTTGAAGAGAAATCTCATAAGGAGATTGCCCAATTATTGAACATCAATGAGAAGTCATCGGCTTCGCAACTGGTGCGCGCCAAAGTTGCTTTGGCAACGAAAGTGAAGAAGTGGATGCGGGACAATGCTTAAAGGAAAGGACGTATGATGAAAGACGAAGAATTGTGGTTGAAAAAGATAAAGGAACGGTTGGACGATTATTCCGAACCGTTGCCTGACGCTGGTTGGGAACGGTTGGAGAGAGCCTTGACGACTGTTCCGCCTATGTCGGTAAGAATGAAAAAGAAAGTTCAGTTCCGGCGTTGGGTGATGACGGCTGCGGCTGTAGGGCTGGTGGCTGTGTCGTCGCTTAGCCTGTGGTTGGTGTACAGTCCGATGGTGGATGAGGTGAACCGTTCTGTCGAGTCGGTTCTGACGATAAAGCCTGACGAACTGCCGGAACAGGCAAAGCCGTCTGTTCGGGGAGAGCAGCCGGAGCCTGTAATCAGAAGGATAGTGGAACGTGGACAGGCTGCAGGACGGCAACCGTTTGTAGCGCAACATTTGAGGGCGGAAGAAGCGAAAGTGAATGTACACGAAGATTTATCGGATGAGGCAGATGCTCGCATAGCAGATATAGATCAGGAAATGTCGGTATCGGACGAAACTGGAAAAGCGGATGAGGAAAATATGTTTTCCGAGAAAGCTCCACAAGAAACATCCTCAGCGCAGGAAAAGAGCAGTCGGAGAGTATATCGTCCTTCGGGAAAAGATAAATTGCATTTGCCAGCAGAGAATAAATCTTCTAAAAGAGGAAAAGGATGGGCAGTAGGATTGTCTGTAGGAAATGTGGGTGCCAATACTTTGCTGAGTGATGCAGAAAAGAATGGCATGCCGGGCTTTGCTCAGAGTTCTGCTCCATTATTTAGCGACAAGTTGAATATGTCAGACATTTCTAATGGCATAATGACCATTCCGGCAGAGCGTGAACTTGTATTTGCGGGCGGAGTGCCTTATCTGCAGGAGAATACACATCTGGTTCGGGATATTAAGCATAAGCAGCCTGTCAGTTTTGGAGTTTCCGTGAGAAAGATGTTGCCTAAGAATTTTTCTGTAGAAACCGGTGTGACTTATACCATGCTGGCATCGGAGATTACCTATGAAAGCGGTTCGGAGAAAATAACCCAAAAGTTGCATTACATGGGTATTCCGGTGCGTGCAAACTGGAATTTTGTCAATAATAAGAACTTTACGATGTATGTCTCTGCCGGTGGTACAGTGGAAAAATGCGTTTACGGCAAAGTGGGAAGTGAGAAAGAAACCGTAGATCCCTTGCAGCTTTCGGTAATGGGTGCGGTGGGTGCCCAATATAATGTAAGCAATAGAGTGGGTATTTATGTAGAGCCGGGTGTTTCTTATTTCTTCGATGACGGTTCTGCGATAGAAACGATACGTAAAGAGAGCCCGACTAACTTCACGTTGCAGGCAGGGATCCGTCTGACCTATTAAAGAAAGCGGCTGACCTATTGAAAGGAATACAGATTGAAAGAGAATCACCACAGATTGCCTTGACTGGCGCAGATGTAATATTCAACAGTTGATTTCCAATGGGAATGAAAGCTGAATATTCTGCGTAGTTCAATGTAATCTGTGGTGAATAAGGTTTTTAGCACAACTTTGTGCTTCTGTTTATTGGTTGCGATGGTTTATCTTTTTGCTTCCGTAGCAGCCGTATGGACTTTCCCTTTCAGGTCGTCTACTTTTTCTGCGATATCAAGAGTTACGTCTGCCATTTTTTCGGCAGCCTTATTGCTGGCATACAGGACTTTCTTTTTGGCATGTTCTGCAAACTCTTCGGTGCGGTCAGCAACTGTTGCCATAGCGTGATGAATTTTCTTTTTCAGTATTTTGGCTTTTGTAGTACGTGAAAAGCGGTGAGCAAATACTCCGACGACTGAACCTATAGCCAGTCCCAACAAAAGGTTTGATCTATTAGCTTCCATAATTAAAGTGGTTTTAGGTAAATAAAATAATTAAAAATCAGTTTTCTTAGGATGGCGGATAAAAGATATGATCCACAACAATAAGATTGCTCCGATGACTGAGGTGAACAGGCTTCCCAGAAGTCCAGTTGTGCTGACACCCAGCAGGTTGAATACCCAGCCTCCCAATACACCGCCGGTAATACCTACAAGTAGGTTGACGAGAACTCCGAAGCCGCCTCCTTTCATAATCTTGCCAGCTATGAGACCGGCAACGATTCCAATGATGATGTACCAAATAAAATACATAATATTAAGTTTTAGTTAAAGAATAATGTTAGCGGAACAAATGGTTTAAAGAATCAGGATAAACATCAGTTCCGTTTTTGAAATAAGAAACATGAGGGCGGAGAAAATGTTTTGTGCACAGAAAAGGATTTAACAACAATTGTCTTATCGAAGAGAGGTAGGGCAGAACTTATTTTATATATAAAGCAGTTATGGGAGTGAAAAAGAAGTTATTCGGGAGTTAGCAACCGATACTTTTGACTAAAGGGGGGTGAGACTCGTCACAAGATTGACATCGTTTTTTGGGGGGGATGATGAATCCGGCATCGATCTTTTGTCATAGATTTTTTTTGTATTCGGCGGCAAATAGGGTTGTTTCAGTTCTTTTGCAGATTACGTTTGGAAGGGGGGCAGGCTGTGAAGAGAGCCGACAGCAGTATGCAGGTTATGAAGAAAGTTGTTCTCATTGCGGGATTGCTGATAGAGTGAATCTTGGTTTATACTGGTTTAAAGTGCCAAAAGATACGATAATTTCCCTATATTTTCCTTTACCTTTGCCGTTATAATGTGGGAGCCTGTTGAAATATTCTTTAGGAGTTTTTTCGAGTACTTCTTTTGAGCTCTTTTTCAGTCTGCTTTCCTGTTTTTATGAGGAACATTGTGGGCTATGTAGCGAATAGAATCAGGAAAACATCCTCAAAAGTAATTCTAAAAAAGTTATGCTCCAATATGAAAAAGAAAAAGGTGTCTTGAACTGGACTAATATTGAATAAGATATAGACAGGTTCCTGTTATGATAAAAAACGAAATTGATTATGGAAACGGAAAAAGAGAAGGCAAGAGCCGGAAAACTGTATGACGCCAATAGCGATGCAGAACTTTTAGCAGAAAGAGATATCTGCAAAGAGAGGTGTTATGAACTGAACAACCTGCGTCCCTCGCAGAAGAAGGAACGGGAGGAGATCATCCGCTCGCTGTTTGGCAGGACGGGAAAATCTTTTCTGATAGAACAACCGTTCTATTGTGATTATGGTTATAATATAGAGATAGGAGAGAACTTCTATTCGAATGTGAACTGCGTCATTCTGGATGGGGCAAAGGTGACATTCGGCGATAATGTGTTTGTGGCGCCCAACTGTGGTTTCTATACTGCCGGTCATGCGATGGATGTGGAACAACGGGCACAGGGACTTGAATACGCTTATCCCATCAAAGTGGGAAGCAACGTGTGGATCGGTGCGCATGTGTGCGTGCTTCCGGGAGTGACAATAGGCGATAATACGATTATCGGAGCCGGAAGTGTGGTCAACAAAAGCATTCCTGCCAATGTGTTGGCTGTAGGGAACCCCTGTCGAGTGCTTCGCCGGATTACGGAGGCTGATAAAGAGAAGTATATGAAGCCGTAGCATTTGCAGTAGAGATGCGGATGGACCATGATATGCGTTGACAGACATGGCGTGTGTGGCTGGTTGGGGGGGGAGAGGATAGTTATGGTCCCTTCTTTTGCAACCGGGTTGCAAGAGGTTTTGCCTACTTTTGCAGCAGATAAAAAACAAGTAAACTTATGGAAACAAAATGTCGGTGCGGTTGTGCACATGTTCATACTGCTTCGCAGGAGAAGGAAAGGGTTCCGGTTACTCCTCAGGGCAAAGGGAAATTCCGTTGGGCTATGCTGAATAGGATATGGGCTCCGTTGTCGTCGTGTCTATTCCTTATTATGGGTGTTATCTTTCAGCAGCAGGAATGGGAATGGTTTGCCCGGCCGGCGATTCAGTTCGGATGGTTCCTGCTGGGTTTCCTGCCAGTGGGATTTCCGGTGATGCGTGAGGCAGTGGAAGGCATCATGCAGAGAGAGTGGTTCAATGAGTTTTCTCTGATGACATTGGCATCGGTTGGAGCGTTCTATATCGGAGAATATCCGGAAGCACTCGCCGTAATGTTACTCTATACGTTGGGAGAGATGCTTCAGGACAAGGCTGTGGGGAAGGCTACCCGTGATATCCGCAGACTGCTCGATGTACGTCCCGAACAGGTGGAGGTATATCAGGAAGGGGCGTTCCGGACGGTTTCTCCGCGCGAGGTCAAGGTGGGAGAGCTTATCGAAGTGAGATCCGGCGAACGCGTACCGCTGGACGGGACTTTGCAGAATCCGCATGCCGTCTTCGACACTTCCGCGCTGACCGGTGAGAGTATGCCCCGTCATATGCAGCAAGGCGATGACGTCCTTGCGGGCATGATTGCCGGCGGGCAGGCTGTGCGGCTGCTGGTGACAAAGCTTTACGAACAAAGCACGTTGGCACGCATCCTCAACCTGGTGCAGGATGCAACGGAACGGAAAGCGCCTGCCGAATTGTTTATCCGCCGTTTTGCCCGCGTCTATACGCCGGTAGTCATGATTCTTGCCCTGCTGATCGTGCTTCTGCCTGCGGTGGTATCTGTGGTGCATGCCGGTTTCGATTACGTATTTGAGGATTGGCTTTATCGGGGACTGGTGTTTCTTGTGATCTCTTGCCCATGTGCACTGGTCATCAGTATTCCGTTGGGATACTTCGGTGGCATAGGAGTGGCTTCCCGCATGGGGATCCTCTTCAAAGGGAGCAATTATCTGGATGCCATTACCCGCGTGAATACTGTCGTGTTCGATAAAACGGGCACGTTGACTACCGGAAGTTTTCAGGTGACGTCGATGCAGGCGTCCGGCATTCAGGAAGAAGAGCTGTTGCGCCTGCTTATATCTGTAGAGAAGAAGAGTACGCATCCGGTGGCTCAGGCCATTGTACGTTATGCCGCCGGACGAGGAGCGGAACCGGTGGAAGTGACGGCGCTGAGCGAGCAGGCAGGCTATGGGCTGGAGGCGGAAGTGGAGCAGCACAAACTCCTTGTGGGCAACATCCGCCTGCTGGGTGAGCGCGGTGTATCGGTGCCCGACGGACTGGCAAACAGTGTGTCGACAGTTGTAGCTTGTGCGGTGGACGGGTGTTATGCAGGCTGTCTGCTGCTTTCCGATACCCTGAAAGAGGATTCAAAGGATGCGGTTAAGGCACTGAAAGCTTTAAAAATAGATAATATCCAGATGCTTTCCGGCGACAAACAAGAGATTGTTGATACCTTTGCCGCGGAGTTAGGCATAGAGAAGGCATACGGCGACTTGTTGCCCGAGGGCAAGGCTGCCTATATGGAGCGACTCAATTCGATTCCGGATGCTTCCGTAGCCTTTGTAGGCGACGGCATGAACGATGCTCCCGTGCTTGCCCTCAGCGATGTGGGGATTGCAATGGGAGGTTTAGGATCAGATGCCGCCATTGAGAGTGCCGATGTGGTGATCCAGACCGACCAGCCGCTTCGTGTGGCAACGGCAATCTCCATCGGACGTGCCACAAGGAAAATTGTGATGCAAAACATCGTAGCGGCCATCGGCATGAAAGTATTGGTTCTGCTGGCAGGAACTTTGGGTTTCGCCACGCTTTGGGCGGCGGTGTTTGCCGATGTAGGAGTGGCGCTGCTGGTTGTGCTCAATTCTGTCCGCATATTAAACAAGAAATTCTGATAGAATTATGGAAGATGTATATCTGAACAAGCTGTCCTTACGGGATATTAAGCCTACGGCGATGAGGCTGCTGATTCTTCGCACCATGATGGAGATGAAGCGGGCAGTATCTATGACAGATCTGGAGGAGAAGCTCGATACCGTAGACAAATCCACCATTTTCCGCACCCTTTCCTTATTCCTTTCCCACCATCTCATACATGGCGTAGACGACGGAAGCGGCTCGTTGAAGTATGCTGTTTGCGAGGATTGCTGCATGTGCACAGTAGAAGACCAACACATGCACTTCTATTGCGAGCATTGCCACAACACCTATTGCATCCGGAGTGTGCATGCTCCTACGGTCGTATTGCCGGATGGATTCGTGCAGACAGGCATCAACTATGTCATCAAAGGCATCTGTGCCGATTGCGCCGCCCGCGAGAGAACAGATGCGAAAGAATAGGGAACGGTTCCCAGAGCGGTTTCTAAATATCGTCTATAGGACGGATGATTTTTTGTCCCACGAGACGGATAAATTTATCTCACGAGACGGATAATTTCATCTCGTGAGACGAATATTTTTGTCCCACGAGGCGAATAATTTCATCTCACGGGACGAATAAATTTATCTCATGAAGCGAATTAACTCCCGATAACTCTTTAACCTCCAACTTCCTCTCTTCAATTTTTAGCCTTGAACACCGGTTCCGCTTTCTGTATCTCCGATTCAAAACCGAACCAATATCCTCGGTTCTCCCCTTCGCCGGAGGGCAGGAAACAGAGCCGTAGGTTTTCGCGGTACTCTCCGTACAACACTTCCCACTGTTCGGGAGGCGTCTGCCTTTTGGTTCTGACCGTTTCTGCCGGCACTTTCTTCAGCGACATGCCCGCTTCTATCCAAGCTATGCTTGCTTCCAGTTGATATTCCGGATACTGCTGCTTGCAGAAATCATACAAGATAAGCCCTCGTTTCTCGAGGCTCATCGGCTGGTCTGCCCAACCCTTCTGAATCAGATGCTGCAAGAACTCATGCAGGAACATGTCATATTTCAGAATCAGTTTTCGGGTGATGTCCTGCCAGGCAGGAGCATTGTAGAACCCATCGAGCAAACGCGACAGTTGCCGTGCCGTTTGCAATTCGTCCACCGTGATTTGTCGGGTCTGCAATACTTCGTAGGGCGGAAACGGAGCGTACTGTATGCCCAGTTCTTCCGCCCTGCGGCGCATTTCCGTGCCGGGCAGCAGTTTTAGAGACTCCAATTGTATTTCTCCGGCTCCATATGCAGCCAGCACGCGGATGTCCTCGAAGATTTCGGAAAGCCGATAGAGTGGGAGTCCGGCAATGAGGTCGGCATGCGTCTCCATGTTGGGAAGGGCGCACAGGAACTTCAGTCCCTCCAGTGCATCCGCCAGCTTACCCATGCGCCTGCTTTGGACAAGCACAGGCTCGCGCAGGCTCTGTATGCCGGCTTCCAGATGCAGCAATCCTTGGGGCAGATGCTTCAATTCCTCTTTCAGCTCTTCGGAGAGCAAGGCGGGATGTATCTCTAAGTGGAAACGGATGTCGGGAGAAAATTCACGGAACAATTCCAGTAGCTCCTTTGCCCGGCGACTGCTGTAGTTGAAAGTACGGTCGAGCACACGCACGTTCTTTATTCCGTGACGGTGGATGATTTGCAACCTCTCGCGGATAACCTCAATAGGCAACGGGCGCACCGGTTTCTCTCCGCCGCTGACGCAGAAAGCACACGTGTTAAAGCAGCCCCGTGTGGTCTCCAGTTGTACGAAAGGCTTGCTCCAATTGAAGAAGCGGCTTTTCTCGGGAGGGACAAGGTGCTGGAAGTCGGACACCCGCGCGATACCATTGTCGACGTAACGACCATCGGCATCGAGGTAGCAGAGGCCGGGAATCTCCTTCCATCTCTCTTGCTCTCCGCGCAGCGCTATCCATTGCGGGAAAGCCTCTTCGCCTTCTCCCCTGAACACGCAGCAGACAAACGGGTTACGACGCAGAAAAGCCTCGTTGTCTCCTAAGAATTCCGGTCCGCCCAGCACGATGCAGCACGAGGGCAACAGAGCCTTCACCCTTGAGACGATATGTAGCAGTTGTTCATGATTGAACAACCAAACTGTGGCAGCAAGTACGTCGGGTTGTTGCCGATAGACTTCGCCTGCCACCATGCCTGCGTTTTCGTTGATGGTGGCGGAGACTACATGCCATTCGATGGCGGAGGCTTCGTCGGCCATCTGCGCATGTAGTGCGGGAAGTGCCAACGAAGAATGGGCGTATGAACTGTTCAGATCAAGCCAAAGGAGTTTCATCTTATTATATAGGATTGGTATTACAAAAAACGATGGCAAAGGTAATGAATGTATTTCTATTTATCCTCTTTCTGTGTGCTCAATCCTTCGTTGAGAGTTGAGTGGGGCATTTCGTGTATAACGCATCTCATCAAGAAGTGCTTTGGGGTTATAATGCTAAATATATTTTGGAATGAATAACCAAACTGCGATCATATGATAAGCAATATTTTAGAATATGGCAGGGGTTAAATGAATATAAAAGATAGGGGGAGTAAAAGGGGGAGTATCAGAAAAAGAAAAGTCCCTGAATTATTGAAATTCAAGGACTTACAAATTTTATTTTTCTGTTTTTGCGGAGAGACAGGGATTCGAACCCCGGGAACCTCGCAGTTCAACGGTTTTCAAGACCGCCGCAATCGACCACTCTGCCACCTCTCCAAAAATTCTTTTAGGGAGTGCTTCTCTCTTAAATCGGTGCAAAGATACGACTCTTTTTTGATAATACAAATGTTTTTAGAGAAAAACTTTAGAAACGAACACGCTTTTTTCATTTTTATTGGGGTTGAGGCGTGTAATACCCTCTATCCGGATTGCTGTGGAATGGGCGTAAATGGCATTATGTTCTATAATAAGTTTGCATTTCTTGTTCTAATGTCATGATGGCAGTTGCTTGTTTGTTCTCTAAATCCAGTACAGTTCACTTTGTAGTGTATGAAGCTGACGTTTATGGCGCTAAACCTTAACTTCGCATGTCTAAACCTTAGGTTTACCGAGAAGTCTATTGATATTAAGCCGATTGAATTCCAAATATCCAAATCCTTGTAGATGGTAGATAAAAATGGAAAATACTTTTAAAAATATACGCACGCGTGTGTATGAGAGTAGTAGGGGTATGCAAGAGCGTAATAGGGATATGCAAGAGAATAATGGGTATGTTCGGGAGAGTATGGGAATACGCGAGGGAGTATGAGAATAGGAAAAGAATAGGTTCCAAATCCTTAATTTATGCTGTTCAACATAAAAAATGCATGTATATGCCTGTAATTACGGAAATATTTCCGTAATTTTGCAGCCCGAAAGGATAACATTACATTTACCCACTAACAAAATGAATATTATGGAATTGAACAAAACCTTTATTGACGGGCTTTGGAGCAAAGAAATCAATGTCAGTGATTTCGTTAGTAAGAACATTACGCCTTATACGGGTGACGCATCTTTCCTGCAAGGACCTACCGAACGTACGAAGAAAGTCTGGGAAATTTGCCTGAAAGCACTCGAAGAAGAGAGATCCAATAACGGCGTCCGTTCCCTTGACCCACATACCGTATCTACCATTACTTCACATCAGGCTGGCTATATAGATAAGGAGAACGAACTTATCGTCGGCTTGCAGACAGACGAACTCTTGAAACGCGCCATTAAACCCTTTGGCGGTATCAATGTAGTGATGAAAGCTTGCCGTGAAAATGGAGTGGAAGTAGACGACAAGGTGAAAGATATCTTCACTCACTACCGGAAGACGCACAACGACGGCGTGTTCGATGTCTACACGGAAGAGATCCGCTCATTCCGTTCGTTAGGCTTCCTCACCGGATTGCCCGATAACTATGCACGCGGACGTATCATCGGTGACTACCGTCGTCTGGCACTCTATGGAATAGACCGCCTTATCGAAACGAAGAAGGAAGACCTGCGCGGCCTGACTGGTCCAATGACCGAAGAGCGTATCCGTCTGCGCGAAGAGGTGGCCGAACAAATCAAGGCACTAAAGGACATCAAGGTGATGGGCGAATATTATGGCCTTGACCTCAGCCGTCCGGCAACTTCTGCACAAGAGGCTGTGCAATGGGTGTACATGGCTTACCTGGCTGCCGTAAAAGAACAGGATGGTGCCGCCATGTCGCTGGGTAACGTTTCTTCGTTCCTCGATATCTTCATTGAATATGATCTGGCACACGGAAACATCGACGAGACGTTTGCACAGGAATTGATTGACCAGTTTGTCATCAAGCTCCGTATGGTGCGCCACTTGCGTATGCAGTCGTACAACGACATTTTTGCCGGCGACCCGACTTGGGTGACGGAAGCCATTGGCGGACGTTTCAACGATGGACGTGTGAAGGTGACCAAGACCTCTTTCCGTTTTCTGCAGACACTCTACAACCTCGGTCCTTCTCCCGAGCCGAACTTGACGATATTGTGGAGCCCCGAACTTCCGGAAGGCTTCAAGGATTTCTGTGCCAAAGTTTCGGTAGACACCAGCTCCATCCAATACGAGAACGACAACCTGATGCGCGAAGTGCGTAACTGCGACGATTACGGAATCGCCTGCTGCGTGTCCTATCAGGCTATCGGAAAGCAAATCCAGTTCTTCGGCGCACGTGCCAATCTGGCAAAGGCGTTGCTGCTTGCCATCAATGGCGGACGCTGCGAAAACACGGGTACGGTGATGGTGAAAGGCATCCCTGTGCTGACGAGCGATGTCCTGAACTTCGAAGAGGTGATGGCAAACTACAAGAAAGTGCTGACGGAAATTGCCCGTGTGTACAATGAGGCGATGAACATCATCCACTATATGCATGATAAGTATTACTACGAGAAAGCGCAGATGGCATTTGTAGACACTAACCCACGTATCAATCTGGCTTACGGTGTGGCAGGTCTTTCCATTGCTATCGATTCGCTGTCCGCCATCAAGAATGCAAAGGTTACGGCTCGCCGCAACGATATAGGTCTGACGGAAGGTTTCGACATTGAAGGTACATTCCCTTGCTTTGGAAACAATGACGACCGTGTAGACCATCTGGGTGTAGATCTGGTCTATTACTTCAGCGAAGAACTGAAGAAGCTCCCCGTTTACAAGAATGCCCGTCCGACCCTTTCGCTGCTGACCATTACTTCCAATGTGATGTATGGCAAGAAGACAGGTGCCACTCCCGACGGACGTGCCAAAGGTGTGGCTTTCGCTCCGGGTGCCAATCCGATGCACGGACGCGACAAGAACGGTGCGATTGCGTCACTGAGCTCTGTGGCCAAACTGCGTTACCGCGATTCGCAGGATGGTATCAGTAATACGTTCTCCATCGTTCCGAAGTCTCTCGGTCCGACGGCGGAAGACCGTGTCGAGAATCTGGTGACCATGATGGATGGCTACTTCACCAAAGGCGCGCATCATCTGAATGTGAATGTGCTGAACCGTGAGATGCTGGAAGATGCTATGGAACATCCGGAAAAGTATCCGCAACTCACCATTCGCGTTTCCGGTTATGCGGTGAACTTCGTGAAGTTGAGCCGTGAGCATCAGTTGGAAGTCATTAGCCGTTCGTTCCACGAACGTTTCTAAGTTGAAAATCTTTAATAAGGGTGTGTCATAATGCCCAAATTGAAAGATTCCCCCTGCCACAGCTATTTGTAGCAGGGGGATTTTCTCAAAAAAGAGTTTTGACACATCCCCATTTCAATGAATTAATCAGTTTATTATAGTCAAATCAACCAAAAACTCACTTCAATGAACTCTCCACTCTCCACTTTCCACTCTCCACTCATTAAGGTCCACTCTTACGAGTCGATGGGTACTTTCGATGGTCCCGGTTTGCGTCTCGTGGTCTTTCTGCAAGGTTGTCCTTTTCGTTGCCTGTATTGTGCCAATCCGGACACGATAGACACGAAAGGGGGTACGGCTACTCCGCCGGAAGAGATTCTGCAAATGGCAATCAGCCAAAAAGCCTTCTTCGGGAAGAAGGGAGGAATTACCTTCTCCGGTGGCGAACCGACATTGCAGGCAAAGGCACTTATCCCTTTGTTCAAAGAACTGAAAGCTAACGGTATTCATATCTGCTTGGATTCCAACGGAGGCGTGTGGAACGAGCAGGTAGAAGAACTGTTGGGACTGACAGACTTAGTCTTGCTGGATATCAAAGAGTTCAACCTCGAACGCCATAAATACCTGACCGGATGTACTAATCACCGGACTTTGCAGACTGCCGCCTGGCTGGAGGAGCATGGGCATCCCTTCTGGTTGCGCTACGTGCTGGTGCCGGGATACAGCGACTTTGAAGAGGACATCTGCAGCCTGGGCGAACATCTGGGTAGATATAACAGCGTAAAGCGTGTGGAGATACTTCCTTACCATCGGCTGGGTGTGCACAAATACGAAGCGATGGGATGGGAATACAAGTTGAAAGAAGTAAAAGAAAATACTCCCGAACAATTGGAACGTGCCGAGGCATTGTTCAAGCAATACTTTGACACGGTAATTGTGAATTGAATGGAGTGGAGTGAAGTGAAGTAAAGTAAAGTAAAGTAAAGTAACGAACGCAGAAGCGGAGGTTTCCTGCCGAACGGCCTCAATCGTTCAGGGAAACCATTCCATCTGCATACCTGCATACTCCTCTTTCTATTAGAGTCTGTATGGCTTTATCAGTTGCAATATCTATGTTTGCATTCCTTCTGTTGAAGCCGAGGAGTTGGGCAATTACTCGTTTCAGGTCTTCTATGGGCATGGATATTTGTTGTTCTATGGCATAATGGGTGGCACTGATAACCTCCATGATCGGTATATCCAAAATGTCACGTTTGGAGTCGGCACGGAAGAAGTCGTCGTCCTTTGCTTTCTCTTTATTCTCCCAGTAGATGGTTTGAGTTCCGGATTGCGGATCTTTATATGCATCCTGCAAGAGGCCGTCGATAAATGTTTGCAGGCGGGGTGTCACTCTGTTTATTCTCCATATTTGCACTATCCTTTTGTATAGCAACGTATTTGTTATGGGCTGTTCTATCAGTATGATCTGCTCAAGTTGTTTTTTTACCAGCTCAGGAGAGGCCAGGACTTCATCAATATCTGTAGCGAATTTGACTTCGCGCAGGTTGGCAAACACGTAATCTCTTTCGCGGATGTTGAGCAGTGGTACAATAGGTTCATGGGCTACGGTGAATGTTTTCAGCGGGGCGGCAGGTTGGGGCGCGAAAGGTTCCTTCCTTTTTTGGGCATCCTCCAGTTTGCTGATAATACGTTTCACGACATTCTCTTTGTGTTCGAACCAGTCGACCGACCATACACGCATGATGTTCCAACGAAGCATCTGCAAAACATGGGGCTGCACAACCTCGCGGTCTCTGGTGGTTTTGGTCTCGTAATAGTTCTTGCCGTCGCAAAGTATTCCCAGAATGTACGTATCCGGTTGCTCCGGATTGACGATAGCCAAGTCGACTTTAAAGCTCGAACGTCCTACCAGTGTATCTACTTTATAGCCGCGTTGCGTAAGCTCTTGCGCAATTAAGGTTATCAAGTCACTCTGTTTCTGATTCTGGAGTTGGACAGCGGGAATAGGGGAGGTGCCACGCTCGGCAAATTCCAAGAATCTTTTCAGTCCCTCCACGCCTTTCGACTTTGTACGCTTCAAGTCGATTTGTTCGGATCGCAGGGTGGAGAAGATGATCATTTCATAGCGCGCACGAGATACTGCCACGTTCAGGCGACGTTCTCCTCCCTGGTTGTTCAGAGGACCGAAATTCATGGATACATTGCCATGCTTGTCTGGACCGTAGCCGATAGAGAACAGGATGACGTCACGTTCGTCTCCTTGCACGTTCTCCAGGTTTTTGATAAAGATCGGTTCGCTGCTCTGAAAAGCTTTCTCTTCTAATGCGGGATATTTGTTCAGTTCCTCTATCAGGATGTCTTCTATCAGGTTTTGTTGTACTTGGCTGAAAGAGACTACGCCAATACTCTTTTCGGCAAGTTCCGGTGTTTGCAACCGATGCACGATTTCCTTTACGATGGCTTCAGCTTCAGCGCGGTTGCTGCGGGTGCGTCCCTTGTCGTACGTACCATCTACGTGAACCATGCGTACTTTGGAAACTCTGTCGTCTACGGAAGGGAAGGTGTACAACCTTCCGTCGTAATATTGCGAGTTGCTGAAAGCAATAAGGCTCTCGTGCTTGCTGCGGTAGTGCCAGGTCAGATGACGGGAAGGTAACGACAATGATATGCAGTCGTCTAGGATGCTTTCCATGTCATCAAATTCAGCTTCCTCTTCATCAACCTGCGAGGAGGAGAAGAAACTTGTGGGCGGCATTTGTTTCGGGTCGCCCACAACAACCAATGCCTTGCCGCGTGCGATTGCCCCTACAGCCTCACTGGTAGGCATCTGGGAGGCTTCATCGAAGATGACAAGGTCGAACTTCTCTCCATTCAAATCGATATATTGGGCTACGGATATCGGGCTCATCAGCATGCATGGGCATAGTTTGGGCAATAGCGTAGGGATTTGGTCTATGATTCTGCGGATGGATGTTCCGCGTCCTCCGTTGGTGATGTTTCTTTTCAGTATTCCCATCTCAGAGCTGGCGGCAGCTTCCATAGTCAGGGTGGGGATCTTGGATGCCAACCTTCCATATAGTTCTTTTTTGCTTAACTCTTGGAATTCGATGTTCAGCGATTTATATTTGGCAATCACCTCCTCGAACAGCAGACCGTTGAAAAGCCGCAAGGTTTCGTCAGCATTGACGGCTTTGACAGCCAACTGATGATAGATCCCTTTGCTGTAGGCCTTGGCGGCTTCGGCTCCCGTCTTGTGATTGTTGGTGATGTAACTGATCACTGTCGGGTGTTCTTTCTCCAGTTCTCTTTTGCGTAGGCACCATTGTTCCCAATCCCTTATCCGGTTGAAGTGTGTCAGCCATGTGTGGAAAAGGTCAGGCAGTTCCGTCTCCAGGTTATTGTCGGGCAATTGCATGCTGCATATCGCATTCATGCGGACAAGTTCCTCATTCAGTTCCTGAATGGTATCGGCTATCTGTCGGAAGCTCTTTTCATTCGTTTGTTTGAAGGCATTCCAGTCGATATCAATCCGGTTTGAAATATGGTTAAGGATATTGCTAAACGGTTGTCCGGTTAGTTCGGCATACTCCACTACAACTTGGTAAATTAGGGGAAGTTTTTTCAATGTGCAGTCAATGTCATCCCATTTTTCCTTGTTCTTCCTTCCTAAGAAGCCGAAGCAGGTCGATAATTCGGCAGACTGTTCCAGAACAATCTTCTTGTGCTTGTCATAGAGGTTAAGTTCAGTTAAGAGTTTGGGCACCTGTTGCTCCTGCAGGCTTGCATTGTACAACCTTAACTTATTGAGATAAGCCCTTTTGGCGAAGAATTTGGGCAGAAACCACTTCATTCCGATAGCATTCCATTCTTGCTGAAGAGCGAATGCATTCTCTTCGAACAATTGGGGTGCATACTCTTTACCCAATTCCGTTCGTATCCGATCCCGTTCGCGTCCGGACCGGACAATCTCTTTCCACTCTTCGATGAGGGTGTCGTTTCCGCCTGTCTCCAGCAGTGTCTTGTTCAGATAGGGCAGCGAGGCGAGCAGGTCGCAGATCCTGTTTATCCAGCTGATCCCCTCCCAGGTGTCCGGAATGGAAATTGCGAGGCTGTCGGTGAGATGTTTCTTGTAGGACATAACTTGGGCGAACAACTGATTGATATGTTCAATACCATCCTTTATTCTTTGACAGTTCTCGAGGGAGGCATTGTACGGTTCCAATCCCTTTAGCGGATGCTCTTGCGGATGTCCTGTGATCTGGAAGACCGTATCCAGTTCTTGTATCTTCTCGCAAAGGAGCTTGATTTTATCTTTTGTGATGTTGTCCAATAGAGACAAGTCGAAGGAAAGTTCATCTCCTTGTATCGAGAGATAGTTGGTTATGCAGTCGTACAGAGACAGGCCGGAGGCATGGGGCTGATGCAGGGCTTCCATGTAGCCGATCAGTTGTTTTCTGCGTTCGAACAACTGGGCGGAGGTTTTCTTAAACTCTGCCGGCGACTGGATATGAATTGCCTTTATGGCTTTCTGGAGCTGGGCGAGGAAGTGGGATTTGGTGACTTTGTTGGAGTGCAGTTCCAAACAGAACGGATCCAAACCGATCTTGGTCAGACGGTCTTGCACAACGGAAAGCGCCGCCATCTTTTCAGCAACGAACAGCACCCTTTTTCCCTTGTACAATGCATTGGCTATCATGTTGGTGATGGTCTGCGATTTTCCGGTTCCTGGAGGCCCATGTAATATAAAACTCTTCCCTTCACCAGATTCGATTACGGCTTCCAGCTGCGAAGAGTCTACATCGATGGGAATGGAAAAGTCGTCGGGCGCACAAGTCTTGTCTATCTCTCGGGCATCCACTTCCGGCACGTTGTCCTGCCATTGGATGCGGTTTTCCATCAGGCTGGCTATGATGGCATTCTCTTTCAACTTTTCCGCATTGCTGTGGATGTCGTTCCACATGACGAACTTGTTGAACGAGAACAGTCCCAGCATTGACTCTTCCACTACGTCCCAACCCTTCATGTCGCGGATGCAAACACGGATGGCTGCAAAAATTTTCTTTACGTCTGCACCGTTGTTGTCTTTTGGCAACGGCATCAGTCCGGAGAGGTTGATATTGAACTGCTGTTTCAGCAATTCAACCAGTGTGATGTTCAGTATGATTTCTTCGTCTCTTGTACGGATGGTGTACCTATTAGTACCGCCGCGCCGTATGATGTCTACCGGCAGTAGCAGTATGGGGGCAAAACGGGGTTTTACGCTTTTGGTAGATTCGTACCATTTCAGGATGCCTAAGACCAGGAACAAAGAATTGGCTCCATTCTCTTCGATGGCAGTTCGCGAGGCACGATAGATGAATTTCAGAGAGTTTTGCAATTCGCTTTCCGTCAGGTAAGAACGGAGCCTTTTATTTTCGAGTTCGCTGATTACTAACTCTTTCAGGTCTTCTTTCCATCGTGACGAGTCGTACATCTCGTTTGCATTAGGCTCTATTTTTACTTTGATGGGATTGGGGAGTATCTGATAATTCTCTCCGGCCTGTAGGTGATCTTCCAGATTATCTATCTTGTGGGAGATGAAAGGGATGACCCTTTTGCCGAGTCTGATATTGATCAGGTTGTTGCGTAGGGAGAAGTCCAGTAGTTTTCTTTCCCAAATCATCTGCTTGGTAATTTTCTCTTTGCAGTTGTCCAGCTTTATCTCATATCGGTCCAGCTGGTTGACTTCGGTGGTGGCATTTTTGTGTTCAATACCGGTGTTTTCTATTTGCCATTCGCCGTTGCACTTTATGCGTTGGGGCAATGGGCGTATTCCTTCAAGCCGGCATCGGTGTACATCGATGAACAGGTCGAAATTTCTCTCTCTTTTCAACTCTTTTTGTGCTGTATCCACGGCTTCTTCGAAAGTGACATTCTCCGAAGAGGTAAGGGTAGTGGTTTCTACCAATACAATGTCGTTGATGCCGTTTGTGCTTCCTTTCAGCAGAAAAGAGGCATCATCTCCCACGGTCTGATGGTAGAGATCTTCCGTGAGCCATGCCCCTATCAGAATGTGTCCTTTTAACAGAACCAGCAGTGGACGTATACCTATGGCTTCCAGGCAGGAGGCATAGAGTAAAGTCAGGTCGATGCAGGTGCCCAGTTTACTGGTGAGTACATTGTCGACTAGACGGATGCGCTGCCCGATCACTTCAAAACTGGCGGGAATGGTGGAATATACCAGCGATTCGGAGCGGAGTGCTTCATAGACGGCTGCTACTTGGGCACGTACGCGGTTAGGGTCTTGGGTCTGATATTCGTCTAAGGATGAATTGCCGGTCCACTTCTCCAGAAATTGGGATGCTTTTATGCTGATTCTTGAAAGTAGGGGATGATTGGGAGTGACAAAAGCAGCCAGCAGTGCAGGCATGATGCTGATGCCCGCCCATTGGTCGTAAGCCATCAGTTTAATGGGAAATTCCTGTTGGTAGACCCTTTCATCGGAGATGGTGACAGTCAGGGTGAAATGTGTATCGATGCCTTCGGTCAGCTCAATCAGTTTAGTATTTTCGGGTGATATTTCCAGGTTGCTGATCTGGACATGCTTGCCCTGAGGAATCAGGTCCAGATTACTTTCCGAATGCTTGATCAACTCGCCGTCTATGGCGACTTTAACATGTTCCCAGTCGGCAGTGTCACTATTTGAAAGTTCGCAGAAGCTGCATGACAACACATGGTTGTGAATCATTGCATAGTTGATGCATGGAAGGTAGTCCAGACGGACATTTCCGTTGAAGGTGCCGGCGATGGCATTGTTATTTCCCATTATTGTTATAGAATTTGACTGATAAAAGGGGTAATCCTATATTTTCATTCCCGGTTCCAAAGATACGGATATATTGGGAATAAATCATCTTTTATTCTAATTTTAATGGTATGTTTATGATATATTTAGTTCAAGGTAGGTTGTTTTTCTTGTTTATCGTTCTTATTTTTGTGTTGTTCGTAGCTTCATGTCCTCTTTTTTTGCTGATAGAAATCTTATGTCTAAGCAGGTCTTACTTCAGGGTCAGCTTGGCCAAATAGTCGTAGTGCTTTCCTTCTTTGATTAGTTCTGCCCGAAAACCGCTCTCGGCAGCGTAGAGGTTGAGGGTCTGGTAGTCGATGTAAAGCCAGTCGAACTCCTCTCCGCAGATGTTTTTATACTGCATACGGAAGTCTACTTCTCCGTAATAGTTGTCTGCCAGATTGATGGAAAAACTGCCGTCCTCTTCTTCGAACAGGTAGCGCAGGTCGCTGGAGTCCATAAGAATGCACCCATCGGGATGGAGCAATTGCTTCATCCGCCTGAAGAAAGCGGGCAGGTTCTCCAGTTTTCCGATGATACCCGAACCGTTCATCAGCATCAGTATGGTGTCGTAATTTCCTTGGAAATGCTCGTCGAACAAGTTGGCAAGGATGGCGTGCCGCACGCCACGTTTCCGCATTACATCCACTGAAAGCGGCGAGATGTCGATGGCATGCACCTCTTTCCCTGTCTCTTGCAAGGCGAGGCTGTGGCAACCGCTTCCGGCACCTACATCCAGAATCTTTCCTGTGGCCAGTTGCAAGGCGTTGCGTTCCAGTGCGGGCATCTGTTTTTCTGTGCGGAACAACTCTTTCACAGGTATCTCATCTTCATCAAATAGCGAAGAGAAGACACGTAATCGGTCGGCCTTCTGTCGGTTGAAGTAATCGGCTATGGCACTTCCCATAGGGTCCTTGTCGGCGGGAATCAGGGCTGTATTCATACTGTTCACTCTTTTTGAAATTGCTGCAAAGATAGGAAAAATGTCTTCTATGAGCAGAAAAAAAACTATCTTTGTGCCGGTTATACGGGCTTTCCTCCGGCACCGGACCGGTTCGAAAGGATCAGATTTGAGATATTGGAAGGGAGGAATGGACAGACACTAATTCTAAAAAGATGCCTGAAATATGAGTATAGAAGATGCAATGATGGGTGGCATCGTCTTTAAAGGAAAAAAAGACGCACCCAAGGAGAACGGAAAAGTGAAGACTAAAGCGAAGAAGAAGTCGTATATAACCGGAACACACGGTTCGGGTGCTGCCAAAATGAAGGCAGATATACGTAGAAAAAGAGCGAACCGCCACAAGTGAGATGTGGCGGTTCGCTTGTTAATAAGGGCTTTTCTGTTTTTATTTCTATCTTATTTAATGAGTGCTTTCAGGCTTATTTAATGAATGCTTTCAGAATTTCGCCTACGTACATGCGAGGCTGACCTTCCATTGGGGCTTGCGAAGGCATCTTCTTGCACTCCAGAATAACCGAAGGCTCGGTCTGGTTGGCAGGATAGAAACGTACGGTGTATGTTTCAGCCTTCTCCATCATCTCGAACGGCTGATCGGGAGAGAGGAAGCTGAAGATGACGGGCTTACCTGATGATTTGCCCAACGAACCGCCGGCATTGGCCGTCATCATAGTCATGTTGAATGCATCTGAACCGATCACCAGCACCAGTCTGCCTGCGCCCATTTGTATGGCATTGGCAGGCACTTGTTCGGGGGCTATTTCCCTGTAGTTTGCTGCTGCGTTCGTAGTGGCAGGAGTGAGTGGAGTAGCCGGAATCACGGTCGATGCCTGTGCAGGTGTCTTTGTCTCCACCATATTCTTTGTTTCTACCATATTCTTTGGGGTGATGACTATCGGGCCGTTGTTGATAGGTTTACTCTCTTCTTTGGGTTGGACTGTCTCAGCTGGCTGTTTGACGGTCGATTCACTGAGTGCTCCTACTGCGCCCAAGGCGAGGTCGTCCACGAAGTCGACCGTCTTTCTACGCCATTTGGCAAGACCGCGCACCAGTTTGGTTTGTGTCTTGTTCAGTGCATACTTGTCTATGATCCATTCCTCTGCCTTGTATCTTTCTTTTCCTTCGCGATAGTTGTAGTGAATTTTTTCTACTTCCATGATGCACTTTTCCGGTTCGCAAACCACGGAAAGCTGGTAGAGAATTTTGGTTCGGTCCAGTGAAAGCGCGCTCGAACTGAACACGATCCACTCTTCGCCGGAGCCAATGATCTGTCCTTTTTCGGGATTGTCGTAGACCACACGGCTATTGTTCTCATTCTTTTTCAGACGGGCATCCATCCATTCTTTCATGCGTCGGAAGACTTCGTCCTGCGTCATGCCAGGGATGCTGAATTCTTTGATGAATACGACTTTTCCGTCTACTTCGGGTACTGCACCCGCCAGATACCTACTGTCATCGTCTTGCTCTTGATCCGGAGTGGCAAGCAGGGTAGCCGGCAGGCAGACGGTCAACAGTGCTAAAAGAAATGTTGTCAAATTTTTCATGATAGATATGTTTTATATAGTTATATTCTTATATCTTTGATATCTTTATATCTTTAATAATACTCCATCTAATAATCGTTGATGATTGCCATTCCGTCTGCTTTGGTCGCAAAGCTGTCAGGTGAAACGGAATCGGATTCATACATGGACTGAATTATAGTGCAATATTACGAAAAACGAGACACAAACCTTGACTTTTGGCTGTTATTTTTATCTAAAAGCGTAGTGGGGTTGTCTGTGTCGGTAAAAAAGCGGGGATATTTTGAGGGAGATTGGCGGGTATATAGCCTTTTTCTTTATATAAGTTTCATTAGAAACAGTTTCTTTTCCAATTAAAATCGGGATGCCACGAATCTTTTTTGCATAAAATAGTTTTTAAAGTGCAATATTGTTGTACCTTTGTGCCCGTAAATAATTAAATAAAGACTTAGATGAGAAAAAATTTCTTGATTAGCTTTTTGCTGCTAATTGTTTCAATTCCAACTTTTGCAGGAGGATTGCTGACCAATACCAATCAGCATGCCGCTTTTCTTCGTATGTTATCTCGTGGCGCAACAACCGAAATAGATGGGGCATTGTCCAACCCTGCCGGGTTAGCGTTCTTGCCGAATGACGGTTTTCATATGGCTCTCAGCATTCAGAGCGCGTTTCAAACGAGGGATATCGATGCAAACTTTTCAATTTATAATGGATTTGCTATGAATGACGGAAAACAGCCGACACCAACAACAGAACCATTCAATAAGTATTATGAGGGAAAAGCTGCTGCACCAATTATTCCAAGTGTGTTTGCTGCTTATAGAAAGGGCGATTGGACTATTTCTGGTTTCTTTGCCATTACCGGTGGAGGTGGAAAGGCTTCATTTGATGATGGGCTTCCTTTTTTTGAATCGACTGCCATGGTAAGTATTTTTCAAGAAGGTATAGAAAAAGGAATGGTGATTACTCCTGATAAGTATAAAATAAACAGCGCTATGGATGGAAAACAGTATATTTATTCTGTACAATTGGGATTGACTTATAAGATAAATAAGTGGCTCTCTGCCTTTGCTGGTGGTCGTATGAATTATTTTGTAGGAGGTTATAAAGGCTTTTTGGATGCGAAGATGGGCGATGTGAATTTGCTGCCTTTGGCTTTGGATTGTGACCAAACAGGTTGGGGGCTTACTCCTGTGATAGGTGTGGATATGAAGTGGAAAAAACTGAATTTTGGTGCTAAATATGAATTCCGGACTAATATGAATATTGAAAATAAAACCAATCGATTGGAGTATCCTGATAAAGCAGAAAGTTTAGTTGGTGCTTATAAGGATGGTGTGAATACTCCGAACGATATTCCTTCCTTGCTCTCCGTAGCTGTCGCATACGAATTTCTTCCGGTACTGAGAGCATCTGTAGAATATCATTTCTATGACGATAAAAATGCGGGAATGGCCGAAGGTAAACAGAAGTTCCTGACCAAAGGCACAAACGAGTATTTGGCAGGTATTGAGTGGGACGTGACCAAACGACTGACGGTGAGCTGTGGTGCGCAGATCACAGACTACGGACTGTCCGACAACTATCAGCGGGATACCAGTTTCTCTTGCGATTCTTATACTTTGGGCTTGGGTGCGAAGTTGAAGTTGAGCGAGAGAGCCAATCTGAACGTAGGCTACATGTGGACAAACTACGATGACTATACAATGACCACAGACAATTACAATGCTACCGGACTGGGCGGGACAAACGTATATAGCCGTACCAATAAGGTGTTCGGACTTAGCCTCGACTACCGCTTCTGATAGGATGGCGAGTATGTCATAATCCACTACGGAACGATACAGATTACCACAGATTTTCCTTTAGAATATTGATAATCAATAAGGAAATCTGTGGTAATTTGCGTAATTTGTGGTGGATACTATTGGGAGAAATCTTGAAGGACGGGTGGATAAAGTTTGCACAAGAAAAAAACTTATTGTAACTTTGCCGCTGAATTACCCATGTATGATGCCGCGAATAGCGGTCGTGTATTCTAGAACACCACGTAAAAAACAGGAGTTATGAAGCAAAAAGTATCTGTATCTTTTATGCTGCTGGGCATTTTGTTTAATGTTTGCCTGATTGCAGCCAATCTTCTTGAAACGAAAGTTATTCAGGTGTGTGGCATCACCGTCACCGCAGGACTGCTCGTTTTTCCCGTTTCCTATATCATCAACGATTGCATAGCCGAAGTGTGGGGCTTCCGTAAGGCGCGTCTCATCATTTGGAGCGGTTTTGCGATGAACTTCTTTGTAGTTATGCTGGGCTTGGTGGCCGTAGCCCTTCCCGCCGCACCTTTTTGGGAGGGGGAAGCCCATTTCAATTTTGTCTTCGGCATGGCACCGCGCATCGTTGTGGCAAGTTTGGCGGCATTTTTGGTAGGTTCGTTCCTGAATGCCTACGTTATGAGCCGCATGAAGGTGGCGAGTGGCGGTCGGCATTTCTCTGCCCGTGCGATTTGGTCGACGGTGGTAGGGGAGACGGCTGACTCTCTGATATTCTTTCCCGTAGCCTTCGGCGGTGTGATAGCATGGCATGAGTTGCTGCTGATGATGTGCGTGCAGATTGTGCTGAAATCCATGTACGAAGTTTTGATCCTGCCGGTTACCATCCGCGTCGTATCGACTATCAAACGCATCGATGGCAGCGATGTCTTCGATGATAATGTCTCCTACAATATATTGAAAATTAAAGATATTTAAACAATGGATAAAGAAACAGCATTAGTCGTATTCAGTGGCGGGCAAGATTCTACCACTTGCCTGTTTTGGGCGAAGCGTAAATTTAAGAAAGTGTTCGCTTTGAGTTTTCTCTATGGGCAGAAACATCAAAAAGAGGTGGAACTGGCACGTGAAATAGCCCGCAAGGCAGATGTGGAGTTTGAAGTGATGGATGTCTCTTTCATAGGCGAACTGGGGCATAATTCCCTTACGGACACTTCCTTGGCTATGGACCAGGAAAAACCGGAAGGTAGTTTTCCGAATACCTTTGTACCGGGGCGTAACCTCTTCTTCTTGAGCATTGCTGCCGTTTACGCCCGCGAACGGGGCATCAGTCACATCGTGACGGGAGTGTCGCAGACTGACTTCAGCGGATATCCCGATTGTCGGGACGCGTTTATCAAATCCCTCAATGTGACGTTGAATCTGGCTATGGACGAACAGTTCGTGATCCACACCCCGCTGATGTGGATTGACAAGGCGGAAACGTGGCGTCTGGCAGACGAATTGGGTGTGCTCGATTTGGTCAGGAATGATACGCTGACCTGTTACAATGGCATTCAGGGCGATGGATGCGGACATTGTCCGGCATGCAAGTTGCGCCGCGAAGGATTAGTGAAATATTTGAATAGTAAATGATATATTGTTATGGCAGATATGGCAGAACTGAAAGACCAGCTTTCCCTTTTGGGAAGAAAGACAGAATATAAACAGAATTATGCTCCCGAAGTATTGGAAGCTTTCGACAACAAGCATCCCGAAAACGATTATTGGGTACGTTTCAATTGTCCGGAGTTCACTAGCCTGTGTCCCATCACCGGCCAGCCGGATTTCGCGGAAATCCGCATCAGCTATATTCCGGACATCAAGATGGTGGAAAGCAAAAGCCTGAAACTCTATCTTTTCAGTTTTCGCAATCATGGTGCTTTCCATGAAGATTGTGTCAACATCATCATGAAAGACCTCATCCGGCTGATGGCTCCCAAGTATATCGAGGTTACAGGGATTTTCACCCCACGTGGAGGTATCTCTATCTATCCGTATGCCAACTATGGGCGTCCCGGTACCAAGTACGCGGCAATGGCGGAACAAAGATTAATGAATAGGGAGTAAGAAGACAGACAGAGGATGGGATGACAGGGCGGTTATCCATTCTGGCAAGGGAAAGAGAGTGGGATATACAGAATTTTTTTTAGAAGTGTGGCAATGTATATTCCTTTTTTATGTACTTTCGCATAATTAATCTTGTATTTTATATTTTTCCCTTAGGACATCAGGTATCTTCCGATGCCTGAATCCTCTAGGATGATAACACGAACGAATTGTAATGGACAGGAGAAGATCCCATTTAATGAGAAATATCTTCATGCTGTTTACCCTACTTGTGTCCTTTGCGCAGGTAGGTGTATCTCAGACGTATAAATACCTGAGCATGGAAGATGGGTTGAGTAGTCAGAAAGTTTACCGCATCCTGAAAGATTCTTTGGGATATATGTGGTTTCTTACACAAGAGGGTGCTGACCGCTATGACGGAAAGGAAATCAAGCATTATGTACTGACTGACAAAGGTCGCAAACTGAATATGCAGTTCAATCTGAACTGGCTCTATTTGTCTTCCGACGGTGTTTTGTGGAGTGTAGGCCGCAAAGGCCGCATATTCCGTTACCTGCCAGAGAAAGACCGTTTTGAGCAGGTTTATATGCCTCCTTTGCCCGAAAAAGGGATTACTTCGCCAAACGTTACTTATAGTTACATGGATCGCGCCGGATGTATCTGGCTTTGTAGCAAAGACCATATCGCACTGTTCAATACGCATACAGAAAAAGTAACCTTATTGAAAAGCACTATAGAAAGCAATATTACTTCTATCGAACAAATTGACGCGTCGAATTTCTTTGTCGGTACGGAGACCGGATTATATCGTGTCGTATTGGATGAGGAAAATGCTATCCTGACCAATTCGTCTGCCTATAATTTCCACATGCCGGTGAGCGAGCTTTTCTTCTCTGCTTCTCTGAAGAAACTATTTGTAGGGACTTTCAAGCAGGGAATATGGGTCTACAAGCTGGATTCTTCTATGGAGGTCTGTTCGGATGGGACACTCAACGACGTGAATGTCAAAAGAATAGTGCCCTTCGGCGAAAAAGAAGTGTTGATTGCTACCGATGGCAAAGGTATCTACCGCATGAGTGTGGATTCCTGCCATGCTGTTCCTTATATCGTAGCCGACTATACGATTCATAACGGGATGAATGGTGACAACATCAATGACGTATATGTGGATGGCGAGGGACGCATTTGGATTGCCAATTATCCCAGTGGCATTACGGTTCGTGACAATCGTTATGGCGGATATCGTTGGACTCGTCATTCTGTGGGGAACCGACAATCGTTGGTCAACAATCAGGTGCACGATGTCATCGAAGACAGCGATGGCGATCTATGGTTTGGCACAAGCAACGGAATCAGCCTGTATAAGTTTGCTACGGGTGAATGGCACTCTTTCCTCAGTACGTTCGACTATGAGCTGGAAGACAAGAATCACATCTTCCTTACACTGTGTGAAATCTCTCCTGGCATCATTCTTGCCGGTGGCTTCACTTCGGGACTTTATCAGATAAACAAGCGTACCCTGACGGTGGATTATATCGCTTCCTCGCGTTTTTTCCAACTCGATCTGCGTCCCGACCAGTACATACGCGACATCAAGAAAGATTCGGAAGGTAATATTTGGTCGGGTGGTTTCTATAACTTGAAACGCATTGACCTCACAGGACAGAAGTTCCGTCTCTATCCGGGGCTGAGTTCCATTACTTGCATTCAGGAGAGAGACCGCTCTTCCATGTGGATCGGCACTTCTATGGGATTGTATTTACTTGATAAAGATTCCGGTAAATATAGTAGTATAGACCTTCCGGTGGAGGCTCTGCATATTTGCGCCTTGTATCAGGGAAAAGATGGCGTGCTGTACATTGGTACCAGCGGTTCCGGCTTGCTGCTCTACGATCCTAAGGAGAAAGCCTTTGCCCAATACGATATGGATAACTGTGCACTTATATCCAACAATATCTATACGATTCTTCCCAAGCCGGACGGAGACTTGCTGCTTAGCACAGAGAACGGCATCGTGTACTTTTCACCTCGTGAGATGTCTTTCAACAACTGGACTCGCGAACAGGGGCTTATGAGTGTTTGTTTTAATCCCGGTTCCGGAATTTTGCATAGCAGCGGCCGTTTTATCTTGGGCAGTAACGATGGTGTCATCGGTTTCCCGTCGGATATGCGTATTCCGGTTTCGTCTGGCTCTCCCATGATTTTCAGCGACCTGAACATTTCCTATCAGGCAATGTACCCCGGTGAAGAAGGATCGCCTTTGGAGACGGATATCAATAAGACAGAGGTCTTGCGGCTTGACTATGAGCAGAACACCTTCTCTCTGAGAGTCTCTACGATCAATTTCGATTACCCCTCCAATGTGTTGTATTCTTGGAAACTGGAAGGGTTCTACAACGAATGGACCGCTCCTTCGTCCGACGGGTTGATACGTTTTACGAATATTCCGTCAGGTAAATATGTGCTTCGTGTGCGTTCAGTGTCCAACGAGGAGAAGTACAAGAGCTATGACCAGCGCGATATAGTGATCATCATAGCCTCTCCCTTATGGGCTACTCCGTGGGCCATAGCCGGTTATATCATACTGGCACTGCTTTTGTGCGCCATCTTGTTCCGTATCGTTATTTTGAGGAAACAGAAACAGACATCGGAGGAAAAGGCACGTTTCTTTATCAACACTGCCCACGATATCCGCACTCCTCTGACGCTGATCAAAGCTCCGTTAGAGGAACTTCGCAATGGCGATATGGTGAACGAAGAGGGCAAGGACCATGTGAATATGGCATTGCGGAACGTGGATGTATTGTTGCGGTTGACTACCAATCTGATTAATTTCGAGCGTATAGACACTTATTCGTCGCGCTTGTATGTATCAGAGTATGAATTGGGAGCCTATATGTCGGGCATTTGTGAGACATTTTGCTCATACGCGCGTGTCAAGCATATCCGGTTGGATTACAAAGACAATCTGAACTATCTGAATGTCTGGTTTGATAAGGATAAGATGGATTCTATTCTGAAGAATATCCTGTCGAATGCTATGAAATACACGCCGGAGCATGGAAGCATCCACGTCTCTGCAACCGAATGTGGAGATGATTGGTGCATTGAAGTGAAAGATACAGGGATCGGTATTCCGCACAATGAGCAAAAGGGATTGTTCCATTCTTATTTCCGGGGAAGTAATGCCATTAACCTGAAGGTAAGCGGCAGTGGCATCGGCTTGGCTTTGGTGCATCGGTTGGTGCGGCTGCATGGCGGCAAAATCTCTATAGAAAGTATGGCAGAGCAGGGTACGTTGGTGCGCCTTGTGTTTCCCAAGGGGAACCGGCATTTCCCGAAGTCCAGCATCATTTCGTCTGCCACTGAGCCTGCCGTCACGTTGTCCGAGCCGGTATTTCCTGTCTCTCCGACAGTGGTACACAAGCAGAATTCAACCTCTTCCCAGCGTCTTCTTATCGTGGAAGACAATGACGACTTGCGTATTTATCTGACAAACACGCTTGGCGAAGATTATCAGGTGCAGTCCTGCCTGAATGGAAAAGAGGCACTTGAAATTTTGCCTGAGTTCAAACCGGATCTTGTCTTGTCGGATATCATGATGCCTGAGATGTCGGGTGATGAATTGTGTGCAGCCATTAAGGGCAATATTGATACCTCTCATATTCCGGTACTTCTTCTGACTGCATTGGGCGACGAAAAGAATATGTTGGAAGGACTGAAAATCGGTGCGGACGACTATATGGCTAAACCTTTCAGCATCAATCTGCTGAAGGCGAGCATCAGCCGCCTGATTGCCAACCGTCGCTTGCTGTACAAGAAGTTTGGCAGTTCGGACTTTGAGAACGAGAAATGGCCGAAGGGTTGCCGAGATACTCTCGACTGGAAGTTTATCTCTTCGGTAAGGGAGAGTGTGGAGAAGAATATGGCTGATCCGGACTTTACGGTAGATACGCTTTGTGCACTCCATCACATGAGCCGTAGCAGTTTCTACAATAAGCTGAAAACGTTGACAAATTATTCTCCGGCAGACTATGTGCGTCTCATCCGCATGCAGAGTGCCGCCCGTTTGCTGAAAGAAGGAGGACATACCATCACTGAAATAGCGGATATGACCGGTTTCTGTGATGCAAAATATTTCAGGGAAGTATTCCGGAAACACTTTGGAGTCTCTCCGACAGAGTATAAAACAAAAGGACAGCCGGAGAAAACCGTCACAGAAAAACCGGAGAAGACCATCACAAAAAAAGAGGCGTCTGAAGAGGGAAAGCCTGAGTTATAACACAGCTCTTTCATTCGCAGGAGTGAGCGGGAGTTATCAGCCGGCCAGTCGGTTTCGGAGGTAAAGCTAATACTTATAAATGAGTAGAGCCTGTTTAAATTTTCTTTAAAAAGAAGGCTGAACAAAATTTAAACAGGCTCTAATAATACGAGGGTGTGTCATAATGCCCAAATTGAAAGAATCCCCCTGTCACTGAAGCTATTTGTAGCAGGGGTATTTTCTCAAAAAAAGGAGTTTTGACACATCCTCATCTTGTTTATTGTCCTTTATGAAATCAGACTTCTCTGATTAATTCCATTCCTTTCTTGATTGCTTCTTCATTCATCGGAATCAAGTGATGATGGCGTTCGGGAAGTGTCTTTTTCAGTCCTTTGAGCACGCTATCCAACTTGACCATCGGTTTTAGTTTCAGCAGTCCTCCCAGAACAATCATGTTGAATGCTTTGGCGTTGTTCATTTCATTGGCTGCATCCATGGCGTCAATGCGGTATACCTTGATGTCTTTGCGCGTTGGCGGGTTGATGATTCCATATCCGTCATAAATCAGGATACCTCCCGGCTTTACTTTGCTTTCGAACTTCTCCAAAGAAGGCTGGTTCAGTATGATGGCAGCATCGTATTTGCTCAAGATGGGGGAGGAGATTTTCTCATCACTCACAATCACCGTTACGTTTGCCGTACCGCCGCGTTGCTCCGGCCCGTAGGCGGGCATCCAGCTTACTTCTTTGTTCTCCATCAGCCCGGAATAGGCTAAAATCTTTCCCATGGACAATACGCCCTGGCCGCCGAAGCCTGCTATAATGATTTCTTCTTTCATTGTTTTTTCTTTTAGTCGGCGAGGTAATGGCTGGCAAGTCGGGAAGAAGAGGCATCTTCCGTGTCGGCCAGTTTCCTCGTTTCTGTGTTAACACTGATTTATCTGTCTTTCAAGTCGCCTAAAGGATAGAATGGGAACATGTGTTCTTCCATCCATTTGTTGGCTTTGTCAGGTGTCATTTTCCAGCCGGAGTTACACGTCGAAACGATCTCTACCAGGTTGGAACCTTTCCCCTCCATCGAGTTTTCAAACGCTTTACGGATGGCTTTCTTAGCCTTGCGAATGGCGCTGACGGTATGCACGCTCTGTCGGGTCACATAGGCCGTTCCTTCCAGTTGGGCTGCAATATCTGCCATTTTCAGGGGGTAACCGTGCAGATGTACATCGCGTCCGTAGGGGCAAGTTGCTGTCTTTTGTCCGACAAGGGTGGTGGGCGCCATCTGTCCGCCTGTCATTCCGTAGATGGCATTATTGATGAAGATGATGGTGATGTTCTCACCGCGGTTCAGAGCGTGGATGGTTTCGGCTGTACCGATGCATGCCAAGTCGCCGTCTCCCTGATAGGTGAATACCAAGCGGTCCGGCCAAAGGCGTTTGATGGCACTGGCAAGTGCCGGTGCGCGTCCGTGGGCAGCTTCTTGCCAGTCGATGTCCAGATAGTTATAGATGAACACGGCACATCCTACGGGGGAAATGCCTATTGCTTTATTTTCCATGCCCATTTCTTCGATCACTTCGGCTATCAGCTTGTGTACCACACCGTGGCTGCATCCCGGACAGTAGTGCATGGGATTATCGTTCATCAGAGTCGGTTTCTTATAAACCAGATTCTCAGGTTTGATAATATCTTCTTTTGTCATATTTTTAGTTCTTTAGTTTTTTAGTTCTTTAGTTTTTTAGTTGGCGGGTTATGAATTCATCAACTTGCAAATTCACCATCTCATCATCTCATCAACTCACAAACTCATCCTCTCACCAACTCACCAACTTACAAACTCATTAACTTACCAACTCACCTATTGGTGAACCGTATAAAAAACTCCATGAGTTTTATGAATATCGCTGCTCCGCAGACATAGATGAATAACTTGAAATCATCTTTTGCTACAAAATATACGATGATCGCTGCCAAGGCAAGTATCATGAAGAGTATATTCAGTATGTTTCTTATCTTATCTGGGTTCATTGCTGGATTATTTTTTCTTTCAGGGCACTTACTATTTCATCGGGATCGGGTACGATACCACCGAGGCGTCCGAAGTGTTCTACTTTTACTTTTCCGTTCACAGCGAGGCGTACGTCTTCAATCATCTGTCCTGCGTTCAGTTCGGTCACCAACATACCTTTCACCTTGTCGGCGTATGAGGCGATGGCTTGGGTCGGGAATGGCCAAAGGGTGATGGGACGCAGAATGCCGACTTTGATACCCTCTTCGCGTGCCAGTTCCATGGCCTTTTGGCCGATACGTGCCATTGAGCCGAAGGCGATGATCAGATAGTCGGCATCTTCGCAGTTGATTTCTTCGAAGCGGACTTCGTTCTCTTCTATCAGCTTGTATTTGGCTTGGAAACGGATGTTGTTCTTTTCCATCTCTTCCGGTTTCAGTTCCAAGGAAGTGATGATGTTGGGTTTCCGTCCGTTTGTCCTTCCGGTGGTGGCCCACGGGCATTGTTCTATGATTTCTTCGTTGGTGCGGCGTGACCTTTGCGGGGGCAGGATTACTTTTTCCATCATCTGCCCGATGACTCCATCAGCAAGGATGATGGCGGGGTTACGGTATTTGAAGGCAAGGTCGAAGGCCAAGCCTACGAAGTCCGCCATTTCTTGTACGGAAGCGGGGGCAAGGGCTATCAGGCGGTAGTCGCCGTGTCCTCCGCCTTTGACGGTCTGGAAATAATCAGCTTGGCTTGGCTGTATGGTTCCGAGACCGGGACCGCCACGCATTACATTGACAATCAGACAGGGCAGTTCAGCACCTGCAAGGTAGGAGATACCTTCCTGTTTCAGGCTGACACCGGGGCTGGAGGATGACGTCATTACCATTTTTCCACTTCCGGCACCGCCGTACACCATATTAATTGCTGCCACTTCACTTTCTGCCTGCAATACCACCATGCCGGTCGTTTCCCAGGGTTTCAGTTCGGCAAGAGTTTCCAACACTTCCGATTGTGGAGTAATCGGATAACCGAAGTATCCGTCTGCTCCGCAGCGGATGGCTGCATGGGCGATGGCTTCGTTTCCTTTCATTAATACAACTTCTTCTGCCATATTATACTGTTTTACAGGTTTATTCTACTTTTACTTTATAAACAGAGATACATCCGTCCGGGCAAACCTGGGCGCACGACGAACAGCCGTTGCAGGTATCTTCCAGTATTTGGTGGGCATAGTTATACCCCTTTACGTTCACCTCTTTTGTGAGGGCGATTACGTGCAGCGGACAGGCTACTGCGCACAGGTTGCAGCCTTTACACCGTTCGGTGTCCACTACGATTGCTCCTTTGATCTTTGCCATAATTCACGTTACTTTTATATGTTATTGATTGTACATATCTTTATTGTAGAAATTCAGGATATCCATTACCATACGGTGAGCCTCTCGGGCGGGACTGTCCGGATTGAGGTCGATGGCATATTGGTAGTTGTTTAGGGCTTGCTGCCAGTTCCCTTGTTTGCGGTAGGCATTTCCGCGGAGATAGAAGGCTTCATCCCGCTTGACAGAGGTAGCGGTTGCCAGATATTCGTCAAGCAATTGGATGGCTTTGGTCACATTTCCTTGGCCGATAAGCTCTTTGATTGTATTCAGTTGCTCCATATCGTATTGAATTCCGGATTATCAAAATACAAAGATAGTTTTTATTTGGAGACAACAAACATGTATTCTGTGAAAAATGAGAAAAAGTAGAAAGTAGAAAGCCCGGAGTGTGATGATGAACTGTCTGGATATCACAACTCCGGGCTTGTTTTATGATAAAAGTGGTTTGCTTATTTTACGAGTTTTCCGTTTATATAGAGGTTTTTGAATGTTACGTCTTTGGCGCCTTTGATGTCGTTTCCATCTTTGGCAACGTTATTGAAACGGGAGTCTTCGACACTGACGTTATATACTTGGTCATCATTGTCAAGTCCGATGATGAGTACACCAAGTTGGCTTTTTTCGCAAGTCACATTTTTTAGGTGAACGTTGCGGACGGTAGGGGTGAAGCCTCGGTTGCACTTCTCGCGGTTTTCGTATTGCAGGTTGATGCGGAGTACAGCTTCGCGGCATTGACCTACGGTGATGTTGCGTACAAATACATTCTCGATGATTCCACCGCGGCATGTGCTGGTCTTGATGCGGATGACACGGTCCAGGTCGGGGCTGTCCATGCGGCAGTTCTCCACGTACAAGTTGCGGTATCCGCCGGAGATTTCACTGCCGATGACTACACCTCCGTGGCCATTCTTCATGAAACAGTTGCGCACGATGATGTTTTCGCTGGGGATGTTCCATTTGCGACCGTCGGCGTTGCGTCCCGATTTGATGGCGATGCAGTCGTCGCCTGTGTCGAAGGTACAATTCTCAATCAGTACGTTCTTGCATGATTCAGGGTCGCAACCGTCTCCGTTGGGACCTCGGTTGTAGACCTTCACGCCCCGCACGATGAGGCTTTCGCAAAGCAGTGGGTGGATAACCCAGAAGGGGGAATTCAGTAAGGTTACGTCCTCTATCAGTACAGTATTGCATGAATACAAATTAATGAGTTGTGGGCGCATGCCGTCTTCGGGTGTCATCACGCGTTTGTAGATGGGAGTGGAGGTTTCGCCATACATCAGCAGGCGGTCGCGTCCGCCGTTGCGCTGTGCCACCATGCCTTCTTTCCAGCCGTAGCGGGGAGCACCGCACATGGGCCACCAAGTGTCATTGGAGCCTTGTCCGTCGATAGTGCCTTTGCCGGTGATGGCGATGTTGGTTTCACCGTATGCATAGATCAGCGGATGGGCATTATAACAGTCCAATCCTTCCCATCGGGTGATGACGCCTGGAAAGTAAAGGCTCTGGTCGGTTGAGAATTTCAACACGGCACCTTCTTCTATATGGAAGTTGACATTGCTTTTCAGTGTAATCGGACCGGTATGGAAAGTTCCTTTCGGCACGATGACAGTACCGCCTCCGTTCAGGCTGCAAGTGACGATGGCGCGGTTTATTTCGTCGTGGCAAGGATTGTCCGGAGTGTCGGGTTGGGCGCCGAAGTCCGTGATGAGGTACGTTTGTTTGGGAAAGGATGTCTTTTTGATTTGTTTCTCAATTCGGGAACTTTCTTTGAATGCCTTGTCGAAGTCTATCGGGTTGGCCGTGGCCACGATGGTCAACAGAAGCAGGGAAAGGATGCTTAATGCTCTTTTCATGGTTATTCTTTTTTTTGAATTTAATAGGGTTATTGTATGATGGTTGCAAAAGTACGGAAAGCTATAAGAAAATAGGATGAGTTTTTGACTGAAAAGGTGTATTATTTGATTGAATCGGTTGGAATTACATCATGGCTTTCTATAAAAACATAGAATGCACACCTTCCTTTGCATTAGAGTGGATAATGCGTTGCCTTAAACAACATAAGAGAATATCAAGCAATAGCTTGTAGCCCTCAACTTGTCAGTATAGAGGTAATGACATGCGCGAAGTTTGAGGCACACTGTAACCGATTTCATGATTAGGTGTCGAATGATTAAGCCCAGATGTATTCAGGATGTTAATTAATTCTTTTCTGCTCATTCGTTTGTGTTCCAATAAGGTTGCACATAATCCTGCAATGGCGGGAGTCGAAAATGAAGTTCCTCTGCGAGGAAGTTGTACATAAGCACATACGTCGGGCTTTATGTAATCCATCCCCTCCCAACCTATGCCACTATAGATGGCACGTGTTGTCCCATCTTTTTCTACTGCTCCTACGGATATGACTTCTCGGACATCTGCAGGGAAATTTCCATAACGCCAGGACTTGTTTCCCTCATTACCCATGCTTTGTATATAGATTAAGTTTGGATTGGCTTGAAGAACACTGTCAACGAAACAGGATATGCGGGACGAATGTCCGTCAAGCATCTGAACTGAATATCCATCATAATCGTCAAAAATTGTGTAGCCGCAAGAAGATGTTATGATGTCCAAGAACGTTGGCGCAGTCCTCCAAATCCAGCATCTAATACACCAATCTTAATTCCACTTCCGTTCAGATTCAAGGAATCATAAGTCGAGTCAACCATCATAGCAGGCACAGCGGTATAAACTCGTTTTCCTATGGTAGTATAGTGTTCTGGTGGGTTCTTGAAATTATCACGGACGGTGAACCAGCCTATTATCCAAAAGATAATTAGGGCAGACAAAATGATACTGCAAATAATTTTGATAGTCCTTTTGATTGCTTTCATATGTATCATATTTTCATACAGTACGTTTTAGGATAAATTTATCTCATGATTACAAAGGACAAAATTACTGAAAATTTCCATGCTACTGATGAACTCAGCAAGAAACTTGAAGAGAATTATAGAACTGAACAATAAGCAATTTTGAATTTAGGAGATTGCAAGGATATTATAACGAGGTTACAAACTGATTCCATTTCGTCCTTTCTCAATCTTCCAATCATATCGCCCTTCTGCGCAACTTCATTTGTTGTGTATGGAGATTGTAAACCTCAACTTGAAAGATCTAAAGTTAAGGTTTACGGTGCTAAACCTCAGCTTGATAGAGAGGAATAATAAAACGGTTCGCATCGTGGGAAAAGGGTTTCCTGCGATGCGGACCGTTATTATCTTAATCATTTACTGGACCGGCATTTTCTCAATCCGTTTCTGGTGGCGTCCGCCTTCGAAGTCGGTATTGAAGAATTCCGTCATTATTTGGTCGGCTTCTTCCGTGCTGATGAAGCGTCCGGGCATTACAAGTACGTTGGCATCGTTGTGCTGACGGGCCAAATGGGCTATTTCTGTTTTCCAGCACAGTGCGGCGCGAATACCCTGATGCTTGTTCAGCGTCATGCTGATGCCTTCGCCGCTTCCGCAAATGGCAATTCCTGGGTAACATTCTCCGGCTTCAACAGCCAGCGCCAGCGGATGGGCAAAGTCGGCGTAGTCGCAACTCTCGGTAGAGTATGTTCCGAAGTCTTTATATTCCCAACCTTTAGCCTCCAGCCAATTACGAACGTATTCTTTCAGTTCATATCCTGCATGATCAGAGCAAATTCCAATTGTTTTCATTGTATGTTGTCGAATTATGAGTTTATAATGGGGTTATGGGTGTTGTTGCTAAAATATTTCGCCCCTACAAGCCTGTTATGACCTGTAGGGGCAAATGATTTTCGCCCGTTCTATCTACGGGAGTATTATAACATGGCTTTCACTTGCTTATAGACATTTTCAGCCGTGAAACCAAGTTTTTCATCCAGAACCTTATAAGGAGCGGAGAAACCGAATGATTCCAATCCCCAAACCTTTCCATTGCTACCTACAAGCCCTTGCAGGTTGACAGGCAGACCGGCTGTCAAACCGAATACTTTGGCACTGACCGGTATGATGCTTTCCTGATAACCCGGAGCTTGGCTGCGGAACAATCCTTCAGACGGAGCAGATACGACGCGTACCTTTATGCCGTCTTTACGCAACAATTCCGTTCCGGCTACCAATGTAGATACTTCTGAACCGGAAGCGACAAGCACTACATCCGGATTGGGATCTGAACCGGCTACGATGTAAGCACCTTGGGCTGCCTGATTGTAGTCGTTGCCTGCGGGCAGGTTGGCGATATTCTGACGAGAGAAGATCAAACCTGTCGGAGTTGTAGTATTTTCCATTGCCAGTCTCCATGCCACGGTTGTTTCTTCGGCATCTGCTGGGCGGAGCACCAACATAGAATTGTGACCTTTGTGGTTTTTCAGTTTCTCCATCAGACGGATCTGAGCTTCCTGTTCTACCGGTTCATGGGTAGGACCGTCTTCACCTACACGGAAGGCATCGTGTGTCCAAATGAACTTCACGGGCACTTCCATCAGCGCTGCCATACGTACGGCAGGTTTCATGTAGTCGGAGAACACGAAGAATGTTCCGCAAGCGGGAATAACACCACCGTGCAGTGCCATACCGATACAGCAGCAAGCCATTGTCAACTCGGCAACACCAGCCTGGAAGAATGCACCGCTGAAGTCACCTTTCGTGAATGCATGGGTCTTCTTCAGGAAACCGTCGGTCTTGTCAGAGTTTGAAAGGTCGGCAGAGGCTACGATCATATTCTCTACCTGAGTGGCAAGGGCACCGAGCACAGTAGCTGATGCGGCACGCGTGGCAGAACCTGCTTTCTGTTCGATAGCAGCCCAGTTCACTTCCGGAGCTTTGCCTGAGAAGAATTGCTCAAGCTTAGCTGCTTTTTCAGGGTTGGCTTTTTCCCATGCTGCTTTGATTGCATATTGTTTAGCCATGATTTCCTTCAGTTCGGCAGCGCGTTTGGCATACAGTTCTGCCACTTCGGGGAAGATAACAAACGGGTTGGTCGGATCGCCGCCCAAATTCTTGATCGTGTTGACGTATGCATCACCGCCCAGAGGAGCACCGTGCGTTGCGCAGTTTGCTTCGTAGCTGCTGCCATCGGCTTTGCGTGCGCCTTTACCCATGACAGTCTGTCCGATAATCAATGTCGGGCGTTCGTTCTCAGCCTTAGCCTCATTCAGGGCACCGCGGATAGCGTCAGGATCGTTACCGTTGATTTTGATGACTTTCCATCCCCATGATTCATATTTCTTTGCAGTATCTTCGATGGTTACATCTTTGGTCTCGGTAGACAGCTGAATATCGTTGGAGTCGTAGAACATGATAAGATTGTCCAGCCCCAATGCACCGGCAATACGGCCTGCGCCCTGAGAAATCTCTTCCTGTATACCACCGTCGGAGATATAGGCGTAAATGGTCTGCGGCATCACCTCTTCGAAACGGGCTTTCATGAATTTGGCAGCAATGGCAGCACCTACAGCGTAAGTGTGACCCTGTCCGAGCGGGCCGGAAGTGTTTTCAATGCCACGCATGATGTCGCGTTCGGGATGTCCCGGTGTGGGGCTTCCCCATTGGCGGAACTCTTTCAGTTCATCCAGCGTGAACTTTCCGGTCAGTGCCAATTGGGAATACAACATCGGCGACATGTGGCCTGGATCAAGGAAGAAACGGTCGCGACCTTCCCATGACGGATTTTCAGGGTCATAAACAAGGAATTCAGAGAAGAGCACGTTCACAAAATCAGCGCCACCCATAGCGCCACCGGGATGACCGGAATTGGCTTTCTCGACCATAGAAGCAGCAAGGATACGAATGTTGTCCGCTGCGCGGTTCATAAGTTTGTTGTCGTTCATATTGATATTAATTATACATTTGAATACTATAATAAAGCGGGTTGAAGTTTCACTTGTTAATTTTAACAGCGACAAAGATAACTCTTTATGCGAAATTCACAACACAGAAAGAGGCTCTTTTTTATCCTTCCCTCTTCCGACTCTTCGTTGGAAATACAATAAGTATTTCCTTCTGATTTACTGTAACTCAATCGTAATAATTGACTTTGCAGGTAGTTTGATCTTTAATTCTCCTTTGTTGATTTTTACCTCTTTGAACGGGGCTAATTTTACATTATCCGGTTTTTCAAAAGAATTGTAATCAGTCAGGTTGGGAGAGGTCAGAATCTCACCTACGGCTTTTTTTGCCTTTACATCCGGAAGGTTGATGGTAACTTCCTGGGAGTTGTCGGCATCAATGTTTGATATGGAAATGTGTATTTTACCGTCTTTGTCTTTGGAAGCAGTTGCACTGATCAGGGGCACCTTGCGGTTGTCGCGCACGTCTTTGATTTCACAGTTCAAGTCGAGTGGGAGATAGGTGGCATCCTGATGCACGTTGTACATCTTGAATACATAGTAAGTGGGTGTCAATACCATCTCTTTGTCTTTGGTCAAAATCATTGACTGCAATACATTTACTATCTGTGCGATGTTCGCCATTTTCAGGCGGTCAGTGTACTTGTGGAAGATATCAAAACTGAGAGAGGCTACGAAAGCATCGCGCAAAGTGTTTTGCTGGTAAAGGTGGCCTGGAATAGTACCGGGTTCTTCATCCCACCATGTACCCCATTCATCAAGCATAAGGGCTATATTCTTTTTAGGGTCGTATTCGTCCATGATGGCACAATGTTTTTTGAGCACGTCTTCTATCTCGCGGCATTTACCCATTGTCCAGTAGTAATCGTCTTTGCTGAACTGGGTGGCTGCACCTTTGCTTCCGCTCCATCCGGTCACGGTGTAGTAGTGGAGGGAGAGACCGTTCATGCGTCCGCCTACCTGGTTCATCAGGACTTTCGTCCAGTTATAATCATAATCGCTGGCACCACTGGCAATCTTAAATAAGTTATTGCCATCATAATTGCGGCAATAAGTGGAGTAACGGCGATATAAGTCTGCATAATATTCAGGACGCATGCTTCCGCCGCATCCCCAGCTTTCGTTGCCTACACCAAGATATTTAACCTTCCATGCTTTGTCACGCCCGTTCTGACGGCGGAGTCTTGCCATTGGGGAATCTCCTTCGGATGTCATGTATTCTACCCATTTAGCCAATTCCTCTACGGTGCCACTACCTACATTTCCACTGATATAGGGTTCGGTGCCCAACATCTCGCAGAGGTTGAGGAACTCATGTGTACCGAAGCTGTTGTCTTCGATCGTGCCTCCCCAATTGTTGTTCACCATTTTAGGGCGGTTTTCTTTCGGACCGATACCGTCCATCCAGTGATATTCGTCGGCAAAGCAACCGCCAGGCCAACGGAGGACAGGAACACGGAGTTCTTTCAATGCGTTGAATACGTCAGTGCGGTAACCCTTGATATTGGGAATGGCAGAATCTTCACCTACCCAAAGTCCGCCGTAAATGCAAGTACCGAGGTGTTCGGCAAACTGACCGTAGATTTCTTTAGGGATGATCTGTGTGCCTTGATCGGCATGAACTGTGATGGATGCACTCTTCTGTGCAGATAATGATACGGAAGCAGCTAAAAGGATACTGCTGAAAAATAATTTGTTTCTCATAAATGTAATTAGTTATATGATCTTTGTAATGTAAGGAATCTGTTGATTTTAGCAAACACACTCTATGAATGGCATACGCCTGTTGAGGCTTATAGAGAAGGGATTGCATCAAATAAGTTTCTGTCTGGGGGAAGACAATTGTGTTTACCCGGTTAGGGTAGGGCGCTTGAGAGGAAGACCGCTTTCACGCAGGACGGGATATCAAAATATACGCAACAATATACGTATGGTAAAAGCATCATTTGCATAATGAGAGTGTGCGCAATGCACGAAGCTGTGTCTTGCACACTCTCATCATGAATAATTACTTCTTGAATTTCACCGCTGCTTCTTCTACGGGCAGTGCTGCTTTATAGTTTTCGATGTATGCGTTAAAACCTTCTACCTCTTCTGCTGTAGGAGAGATTTCAATGCCTGCATCTCCACCGAACACTTGCTCATCGAGGAAAACATCAAGTGGTTGATTCTTCTTGTTGTTCACGAGATAAGAACCTAACAAGGCAATACCCCAAGCGCCGCCTTCACCAGCTGTTTCCATCACCGAGATTGGTGAGTTTAATGCAGCTGCAAGTACTCGCTGACCTACGTTTTTGGTCTTGAACAATCCTCCATGTCCTGTGATTCTGTCTACTTTGACTTTTTCTTCTTTGAAGAGAATGTCATTACCGATCTTGAGAACGCCGACAGAAGCATACAGATGTGTCCTCATCAGGTTGGCAAGGTTGAACTTGTCGTTTGCTGAACGTACAAACATGGGTCTTCCGTCTGCAAGTCCCATTACTGGTTCGCCTGAAATGTAGTTGTATGAAATGAGGCCTCCACAATCAGCATCGCCTGTAAGAGCGTGATTGTAGAGTTTTCCATATACTTCATTCATATCTACCGGAATGCCTAACAATTCTTGATACTCCTTAAACAGATTGACCCATGCATTGAGGTCGGATGTGCAATTATTGCAATGTACCATCGCTACGGGACTTCCGTCAGGAGTTGTGACCATGTCAATCACTTCATACGGTTGAGATAGATCCTTTTCCAATACAATCATAGAGAAGGATGAAGTACCTGCCGAAACATTTCCTGTACGTTGTTTGACTGCATTGGTTGCCACCATACCTGTGCCTGCATCTCCTTCGGGCGGGCAGACTGGTACTCCTGCTTTCAGATGGCCTGAAACATCAAGTTTCTGTGCACCTTCCGGGGTGAGGTAGCCGGCATTCTCACCCGCTGACAATACTTTGGGGAGGATATCCGACAGTTTCCAGTCAAATCCCTGTGGGGCAATCAGCTTGTCGAACTTATCTACCATTTCGGCAGAGTAGTTCTTGGTAATCGGGTCTATAGGTAGCATACCTGATGCATCGCCTATCCCCAACACCTTCTGACCTGTCATTTGCCAATGAATATATCCTGCCAGGGTAGTCAGATAATCAATCTCTTTGACGTGCTCTTCGTTATCTAAAATGGCCTGATACAGATGGGAGATGCTCCATCGTAAAGGAATGTTGTAAACGAACAGTTCCGATAGAGCGGCTGCCGCCTTGCCTGTATTGGTATTTCTCCAAGTGCGGAAAGGCACAAGAATTTCCTCTCTCTTATCGAACGCCATGTAGCCGTGCATCATGGCGCTGATACCGATGGCTGCCAACGTTTCTATCTCTATGCCATACAATGCCTTTACATTTGAGCGCAGATCAGCGTAGCAGTCCTGCAGTCCATGCCAGATGGCTTCAATGCTATACGTCCAAAGTCCGTCTACCAATTGGTTTTCCCAAGTGTGGCTTCCCTGAGCGATAGGTTTGTTCTCTTCGTCAATCAAAACAGCCTTTATTCGGGTAGAGCCGAATTCTATACCCAGAATAGCTTTGCCGTTTTCTATGGTTGATTTAGCATCCGGTTTCATAATCAGCAAAGTGCTTTGTTCAACATGTAATATACTTCATTCATGCGCAGTTCTTTCTTGAACTCGCTGATTGTTGTATTTTCATCAATGACAACCATTTCGATACCTGCCATTTCTGCATAGTCGGCCCAGTATTCTACTGTCAGGTCGTAAGAGAAGCTGGTGTGATGGGTACCACCTGCCAGGATCCATGCGGCGGCACCAATCTCGAGGTTAGGCTGCGGAATCCACAAAGCGCTGGCTACGGGAAGTTTCGGCAGCGGTTTGCTCTTGATGCATTCCACCTTGTTTACGATCAGACGGAAACGGTTGCCCAAATCAACAATAGTGGCTGCTACGCCTTCACCTTGCTTGCTGGTGAACACGAGGCGTGCCGTTTCGCTGTCGATACCGATGCTTAGGCGATGTACTTCCAGTTTCGGTTTGGCCTCAGCTATCAGCGGACATACTTCCAGCATGTGTGCTTGCAGGATGGCACTCTTTTCGCCATCGAAGTGCAGAGTATAGTCTTCGAGGAAAGAACATCCCTTAGGCATACCTTGACTCATGAACCAAGTGGTACGGTATAATGCAGCTGTCTTCCAGTCACCTTCTGCACCGAAGCCGTAGCCTTCTGCCATCAGACGTTGGGATGCCAATCCCGGAATCTGGTCGAAGTCACCCAGGTCATTGAAGTTGGTGGTGAATGCTTTGGCACCTGTATCCTTCAGGATGCGGCGAAGGGCGATTTCTGCTTTAGCAGAGTTCCATACTTTCTGATAAGCCATTGTGCGTCCGTCTTCCAGTTCGGGAGCGTGGTCGTACTCTTTGAAATAGGTTTCCACAAGAGCCTGTACATCGTTGTCTTCTACTGCATTATAGTACTTCATCAGGTCGTTAACCGGACAATAATCTACGTGATAGCCTAATACTTGCTCGGCGGATACTTTGTCGCCATCAGTTACGGCAACGTTGTTCATCTGGTCGCCAAAGCGGATAATCAACATATCCTGTGCGTCGGCCCAGCCTGCACATACACGCATCCATGCTGCTATCTGTCCTTGTGCTTTTTCGTCTTGCCAGTGGCCGACAACTACTTTGCGGTTCTTGCGCATGCGGGTTACGATATGACCGAATTCGCGGTCTCCGTGGGCGGATTGGTTCAAGTTCATGAAGTCCATATCCATGGTGTCCCAAGGAATTTCTTTATTGAATTGTGTATGGAAGTGCAACAATGGCTTCTTCAATTCCTGCAAGCCGTGAATCCACATTTTGGCAGGAGAGAAAGTGTGCATCCAAGTGATGACACCGATACATTTCTCATCATTGTTGGCTGCTTTGAAAGCGGCAGTCACTTCTTTTGAGGAGTTTACTGTACCTTTGTAGACAACTTTAACAGGCAGATTCCCACTGGCGTTCAGTCCGGCTACCATTTCGTTACTATGTGCGTCTACTGCGATAACTGCATCGCCTCCGTACAGGAGCTGTGCTCCGGTTACGAACCATACTTCATATTGATCAAATGCGCTCATGATTGATTGTTTTTATTGTAATTCTAAATAGTTGATTTTATTTCTTTTGTCCGTAATAGGCATTGGGACCATGTTTACGGTTGAAGTGCTTTTCTACCAGCAGTGGATTCATGGTCAAATTCGGGTTGACACTATAGGCTATGCTTGCCATTTTTGCTACTTGTTCCATCACTACGGCATTGTGCACTGCATCGTGTGCATCTTTTCCCCATGAGAAAGGACCGTGATTCTTCACCAATACCCCTGGTGTGTGTACAGGATTCAGTCCTTCGAAACGTTTGACGATGACGTTTCCGGTTTCCAGTTCGTAGGCTCCTTCCACTTCTTCTTTTGTCATATCTGCCGTGCAAGGTATGGCATCGTGGAAATAGTCGGCATGCGTGGTGCCGATGTTGGGTATATCGCATCCTGCCTGTGCCCAAGCAGTCGCATAGGTAGAGTGGGTATGTACCACACCGCCTATTTCAGGGAAAGCTTTGTAGAGTACGATGTGGGTAGGAGTGTCGGAAGAAGGATTCAGTCGTCCTTCTACTACTTTCCCGTTGAGGTCAACTACTACCATGTCTTCAGCTTTCATATCGTCATAGCTTACACCACTGGGTTTGATGACTACCAGCCCTGACTCACGGTCAATAGCTGATACATTTCCCCAAGTGAAGATAACCAGTCCATGCTTCACCAGTTCAAGGTTGGCATGGAATACTTTTTCTTTCAGTTCTTCCAGCATAATATTAATTATCATAGTTTAAATTTGGGTGCCTTGCGGTATGCCTTTTCATTGAATTTATATAAGGCTGCACCGCGTTTGGAACCGGTTTTATCAATCTTGTCTGTCTTTTCGATGTAATCCATTTCAGCTATTCGTTTACGGAAGTTACGTTTATCTATCTGTTCGCCATAAATAGCTTCGTAGAGACTTTGTAATTGGGATAGAGTGAATAATTGGGGTAACAGATTAAATCCAATAGGTTCTGTGGATGCTTTTTGCTGCATCAATTTCCTGGCCTGCTCCACCATTTGAGGATGGTCGAAAATCAGCGGGGGAAGCTCATTGATGTTCACCCAATATGCATTGTGCTGACGCACCAGTTCACGGTCGTATTCATTGATGTTGATCAGTGCATAGTAAGCGATGGAGATAACTCGTTCTCCCGGATCACGTTCGACTTCTCCGAACGTTCCCACTTGTTCCATGTATACATTTTCCAGCCCGGTGAGTTCTGTCAGTACGCGCTTGGCGGCATCATTTACACTTTCACTCTGTTGCACAAATCCACCCATCAAAGACCATTCACCCATTGCAGGCTGAAAGTTTCGTTTCAGCAATAACAGGTCCAATTCTCCTTCGTTGAAACCGAAAATAATGCAGTCTATACCAACATAGAAAGTTGGATTTGAGCTATAATATTTATTCATATTAATTTATGAGTTGCGAGCTACAAGTTGCAGCGGGTGTATTATAATGCTGTTACGGCTTGTAGCTCGCCTTTGTTTTACCAGAAATAGATATAGAAAGCGGCTGTAATACCTAAGATAATAATCGTGTGGATAATATCCCAATGATTCCAGCTGGCGCGTGTTTCTGCTCTTTGTTCTGGAGTAGAGGTTCCGAACACCAAGCCTTGTATCTTGTCGGTAGCAGGTGCTTCTGTTGCCAGGCTGACCAGAATGACTACAATGATGCAGAATAGGAACATCCATCCGCAGAAGAACAGCCAGTTCATATCGTAGAACAGGTATTTGAACATGCCGTCGGTTGCATCGCTTATGTTGCTATAATATACTTTGGCTCCCAGACGTGTCAGACCGATTACCATACCGGCAATCAATCCCCACATACCGCCTTGTGCAGAAGTGCGTTTCCAGCATATACCCAGCAGGAATGCAGCCGCAATACCTGGAGCTAAAACAGATTGAACGTCTTGTAAGTACGTATAAAGAACGTCACCTACGCTACGCATGATAGGAATCCACAATATACCCAGAATCACAATAACTACAGTTGCTGCCTGACCAATACCAACTAATTTCTTTTCCGGTGTATTGGGTTTGAAACGTTTGTAGAAGTCAATTGTGAACAACATTGCCGAAGAATTGAACAGAGAGGCCAATGAACTCATCAGGGCTGCCAAGATACCGCAAACAACCAGCCCTTTAACACCCGCGGGTAATAATTTGGCTACCAATGTGGGGAAAGCTGCATCGGCATTTGCATTACCATTAGCAAGCATCGGAAGGAAACCTTCACCGCCTGCACCGATATATTTCTGGTGGAGAGCAAAAGCAATCATGCCTGGAATCAGGAACAGGAATACCGGTAACAGTTTCAAGTAAGCACCGAAGATCGTACCACGGCGAGCTTCTTTCTGGTTCTTTCCAGAAAGCACACGTTGCACGATGAACTGGTCAGTACACCAGTACCAGAAACCGATAATAGCCGAGCCGATCAATGCTCCCAGCCAAGGGAAGTTGGGGTCGCTGTTGCTGCGAATCAATTCGGTCATTGTATTGCCTTGTTCGTTTACGGTCACTGCACCGCAAATCCTCATCATTTCATCCCAGCCCCCCAATTCTTTGAAACCAAGGACAAGAATGATTAGTGAACCCAAAAGCAGAATCGGAGTTTGCAGCACAGAAGTGTAAAGTACTGACTTCATACCTCCGAAAATGGTGTATAGGGCAGTGATTAGTACCAAACCGATAGCTGCGATCCAGAAGAAGTCAATTCCCCAAAGTTCCTTGATCCCGAACACTTGTTGGAAAACCAGACCTCCGGCATATACCGTAACCGCAACTTTGGTCAATACGTAGCTGATTAAAGAAATGACGGACAATATGGTACGTGACTGCGGATTGTAGCGACGTTCCAAAAATTCCGGCATCGTGTACACCATGCTTCTTGTATAGAAAGGCACAAATACCCATCCTAAAATAAGAATCATCCATCCTTGAATTTCCCAGTGTGCCATAGCCATACCGCTGGAGGCTCCTGCGCCTGCTAAACCGATCAAGTGTTCCGATCCGATGTTTGATGCGAAAATAGACGCACCGATAGCAATCCATGTAGCATCGCGTCCACCTAAAAAATAGTCTGCTGAATCGTTCTGTTTTTGCTTGACAACCCAAACAATAATACCTATCAGAGCCACAGCAAAGACTCCGATAACAATCCAATCTAATGCTTCCACAATTTTAATATTTAAAGGTTAACAATTATTGCTCTACTGAAAATTTGAAAAAACATTCGCTATTGTAGGTTTCTCCCGGTTCCAACACAACGCTGGGCCATTCAGGTTTGTTGGGGCTGTCGGGATAGTGTTGTGTTTCCAAGCATACGGAAGCACGTTGGTTATAAACGATGCCTTTTTTGCCAGTAACGGTTCCATCCAGGAAATTGCCGGTATAAACCTGTATGCCCGGTTCGTCAGTATATACTTCCAGTGTGATTCCACTAACTGGTGATGTCAGTCTTGCGGCTACTACTGAGAGGTCACCCTTAGTGTTCAACACCCAGTTGTGGTCATAACCGTTTCCATTCTTCAATTGGGCGAAATCGTATTTTGTAATATCCTGTCCCACGGCTTTAGGAGTAGTGAAATCCATAGGGGTGTCTTTCACTGGTACAATTTCCCCTGTGGTCATAAATGTGTTGTCTACCGGAGTATAATTGTCGGCGTTCACATATAAGATATGATCGGTTGCTGCTTGGGCAGGATTACCGGATAAGTTGAAGTAAGAGTGATTGGTCATGTTGATGATGGTCTTCTTATCCGTAGTGGCACTATACTTTATGTCTATGGCATTGTCTTCAGTCAGTTTGAACAGGACTTTAGCTGTCAGGTTACCGGGGAAGTTCTCGTCTCCGTCCGGAGAAATGCGGGTCAGTTCCAAAGTTGTATTGTCAATAGGGTTGGCATTGTAGACTTGGTATTGCCATCCTTTTGGACCACCGTGCAGGCAATGGCCGAAGTTGTTTTTCGGCAGCTGGATCGTATCTCCGTCCAATACGATTTTTCCTTGATTGATTCGGTTGGCATAGCGTCCGATAGAAGCACCGAAGTCACTGGGAATGTTGATGTAATCGGCGATACTGTCGAAGCCTAATACTACATCTTGCATAGTACCATTCTTGTCAGGTACCATAATAGATACGATGCGACCTCCAAAGTTGGTGATACACACTTCCATACCAGCTTTGTTTTTTAAGGTGTAAAGCTGCGTTTGGGCATCGTTTACTGTTGTTTGGAATTTTACCGGATCAAGGCCGGAGAGCGTAAGCGCTGTTTCTGGTTGGTGGTTACACGCAGTCAACATCATTGCGGCAACTCCTGCAAGTAAAACTTGTCTTTTCATGGTTTTGTATTTAATGTAAATGAGATAATTATCTTCTTTTGGGTGTAAAAGTAACACTTTTCTTTGTTGTATGGTACATTCTTTTGCATGTTATACAACATAAACGAAGAAAGAGGATGTATCAAAACTCCTTTTTTGAGAAGAATTCCCCCTACGACAAATAGTTGTGCAGGGGGAATTCTTTCAATTTGGGCATTATGAGACACCTCTTTCTTTCTGAAAAAGGGGGATTAACGTGATTTTTTACCCCAATACGTCTTGTTGTTGCCATATCCGGCATATACAATGGTGTGGGTTCTGGGATTTGCTTCCCAATCCACTTCTCTTTGGAGATAAACTTCCACTCCATTGCTGAAACTGATTCGTTCGTTATCGGCATCATACGTCCAATCGGTTCCTTTCCAACTTCCTTCTGTCACTTTGTGGTCAGCGGATAAGGTCATGCCGGTTGATTCTTTTTGTTTACCGTAAGCATAAGAGAGGTCGATGTGTTCCCAGTTTCCGACTAACTCTTCTTCGGTGATGGATACTTTGGGGACAGCACCGTAGCGTTCGGGCATTACCACCGGCCAGCCGTCCTTGGTCCAGCGGATAGAGCGCACATGTCCCATCATTACTGCGTTACTTGCATTGATCCCCGGTACATTCTCCGGCAACCTGCCTTGTGAAGCATAAAACCAGTTGCCCTTGCCGTCATCAAAGATGGCGCAGTGTGAAATACCTACCCACCCGTTGCTGTTACTGAATTTATAAGGATGGGTGACGACAGGAAGCATCTCACCACCTGTGTTGGTGAGGTCTGTACCGTCAATGCCAAAGTAAGGACCGTTGATGTTTTGTGAGCGGCAAACGCGGGTGTTATAGGGGACAGACAAAGCATCATAAGCAACAAACAGGTAATAATATCCCGTTTGGGGATTATAGATGATTTCCGGTCCTTCCGAAGCCTGCCAACGGTTGCCCATTTGACGGGTTACCAAGAGCTTGCCGTAAGCTGAAATTTCTTTGCTTGTTCCCCACGGATTGGGAAGGTCAGTAGGCTTTCCGCTGTTTGCTTCCAGTTCTACAGCTGCAATGCCGCTATGCCAAGAACCGTAAATCAAGAAGTGCTTGCCATCTCCATCTATGATATAAGAGGGGTCGATGGCATTCCATTTAAAGTAACAGTTGCCCCAGTCATCAGGTTTTACCATATAGTCCAGCCCTTTATCCGAAGCATTGGTGATGACGTAGCCTTTGTCTTCCCAACCGTCATTGTTGGCAGGATTGTCGTTTTCCATCAATCCGATGAATGCACGTTCGCTCCAACTATTATCTCCGTTGATATGCCCGGGTACTACGATGGAGTAGTACATGCGGTATAATCCATCTTTTACTTTGCGTACACAAGGTGCCCAATAGCCGAAGTCGCTTTCAGCCGGCGAAGCCTCACCTAATCCCATCGCGGAGCGGATCTCATTCAGTTTGGGGATTACCCATCCGGGTAATGATTTCATGGTTCCTCCCAAATATTCCCAGTTCACAAGATCCTTGGAGCGGCGGGCGTGGAAATGTCCTCCGGCAACGTGCGCATTTCCATAGGAAGCATCAGTCTGGTACATGTAGTAATAACCGTCATCGGCCAGTACGACACTTGGGTCGTGTACATTGGCCAAGTTCCATTGTCCACGGTTGTTCCAGTCAGCGATGGCGGTATAGTCATCGGCGTAAGTAGGGGCTACATAGTTCTTGAGTTGCTCGTCAATGCTTGAAGCGGCTGTGGTTACCGTGAGCGTTGCGGAGTAAGTGTAACGGCTGTTACCGTAAGTGTATGCGCGCACATAGTAGATTGTGCTGCTTGCTAAGCCGGAGATGGTTGCATTGAAGTTTTCGTCGGCTTCCACTGCATTCTCTTTGACGGTGGGGACTGGGTTGTTTATACTATAGCAAAATCCTCGTCTGACTACATTATTCAGATTGCCGCTGACTAATGATTGAACAGTCAGCGAAATACTTGTTATTGCTGTTGTTTCGGGAGTGGTTATGGTTACGCCGCTGTCTCCATTGTATTCGATATTGTCCAATCCGTCGGAGCAGTTCGTGAAAGTGAAGACCGTCAGCAGGGATAATACGATAAATGATAATTTCTTCATTTGTTGATAAGTTTTATAACCATACCGACCTTTGGTAAAAAAGGTACGGTATGGATGATGAAAATTAATCGTTATTTTCTATTCATTAAACACGAGATGGCAGCTGTCAACGGTCAATGCGAAGTTCAGGTCGCTGGGTTCTACCGTATTGATGCCTAAATAATATTGGGTCGAGGTGCTGCTTGTAGTGCCTTCCATTACGGCTTGGATGTCGGCAGTGCCATTTCCGCAGTTGGTTACGTAGACTGTGACTTTGGCTCCGTTCATGCCGGCAAGCCAAGTACCCCAATCGCCTTGTGTGCCGTTGTGGATACAAGCGTTGTATCCATTACCCCAACCGTAGTTGTCGGCGCGAACTACTGCGTATTCGGTCATATCCGCTTTGCGGAGAATCACGATGAAGTTGTTCCAGTTGCCAGCCAAGTTGCTATAGTTGGTGAAAATAATCTGTTTGGTCTCGCCGGTCGGTACGTTGAAGTCATCCGAGAAGGCACCCCAGAATCCTGTAGAGTTGTCTTCGGCTCCTACCAGGTTGGTGCTGTTGTTTACGGCGGAAGTTGTAGATTCGGCTACGGTCACCTCTACTGTTGCGCTGATGCCATTTTCATTGGCGGGAGTGATGGTGACGGTGTGAGAGCCTGCTTTGGCAGGGATAACCGAGAAGTTGAGTCTTGCATGGTCTACTTCCCTTGTTTGTCCACTGCTGTAAGTAGCTGTAACCACCATGCCGGTCGGATCGAAAGAGAGTGTCCGGTCTGTCAGGCCTTGGGTCGCTTCTGAGGTGTAATAATAGTATTGCGCGCGCGAAGGCAGGGCAGTCACTTCGATAGATACAATCTGTTCTACCATTTCAAAAGTGGCGTTGGCTACAATCGGCTGTTCGCAATTCTCACCTTTGAAGGTCTTGTTGTAGATGGCTATAAGAGTCTTCATGCCTGGCTCATCCATATCGGGGATGGCAGAGAGGTGGAGGTCGGAAACCGGTACAGTTTTGGTCACTCCCTCTTCGAAGGTGACGATGGCTGATATATTGGCCATGGCCTCTTCGAGCGTGCTGCCTACCACGACTTGGTCAGGTACATTTTGTAGTTCCATGGATACCGGATTTTTGTCCAAGGCGGAAGTAAGTCCACCAATAGGTTCGATGTTGGTTTGCTGGAAGTCGATGAAGGAACCGTCGGGAACCAAGAAACAACGGATATTGGTGTTGCTTGCATCAGCGTTCAGGTTTTCTTCCTTGTAGGGTTGTGCGTATGTCTTGGTCACTGCGCTATTGGTTATCTTTATGGTGAACGCATTCTCGTTGGTGCGGTCAACGGTGAGCGTCACCTTTCCTGCGAGTGCTTGCACGTTGGCATCCAAGTCATCATCGCCGGAAGAAAACATCAATGTTCCGGAAACGTACTGCCTGTTGATGTGGTCGCCCCATTCGGAGTTCTTGTTCGGGTCGTTGTCGAAGCGGATGGCTCCATATTCGGTATAACCTTCGCCACCGCGGTCCACGTCATTGGTGAGGATAAGGGCAAAGTTCTTGTAATAGGTATTGTCTGTTGGATTGATGTGGAGGTTGAACACCGCATTCCACTTCTCGCCGTCGGGTATTACATAATACTTGGAAAAGGCGCTCCAAAAGCCGGAGGTGAAATCGGTATTCCCGAAAGAATACACATCTTCCATCATACCTTCCAACTCTTCGTCTTCCGGTTCTTTCTTCGAATCTTCAATTTCCTGTATCTTGTCGGAAATCCAGTCGGGGGCGTTTACTTCGTAAATACTGCCATCCGTGCAACTCGTCAGTGCCAGCAGCCCAAGGGTGGCGTAGCAACAAGCGTGTGCTATTTTATTTAGTAATCTCATTGTCTTTATTTTAAGGATGTTATTGTTCTTAAAGATATTATTGGTTCCATTAGTTTAAGTCGACGACCGGACGCACTGTCCAACCTTTTTCACGGAAGTAGGTAGAGTTGTCCGTACTGGAGTTGGCCGAATTACCTTTCAGGTTGGGATTGTTGTTCATCAGCTGTTGCACGATGGGCAGGAACTCATGTCCCGGCAGGTAGGTGTCGAATGAACTCTTCAGTTGGGGATCGCTTGCGATATTGCTGTAGCTCACGGGTTCTTTTGTGCCTTCCGTGGATCGGCGTACTACGGCATGTTCCTTGAGTTGTTGCAATCGGCCGTTGTCGTAGAAGAATCCCCAGCGGATGAGATCGAAGCCGCGTCCGAACTCGCATCCGAATTCCTTGGGACGTTCTACGTTGGCTATCTGTTCGAAGAGTTTGTCGGCGGTGTTGAAGTCGGACAGCTGCAGGTCGGCCAGACGGGCGCGGTTGCGTACTTCATTGATCCAGTCAATGGCCTGTTGGGTGGGACCGTTCACTTCGTTTTCGCACTCGGCGGCGCGCAGCAGCACATCAGAATAGCGCATCAGGCGCAGGTTGATGCCATCGTGCAGGCCGGTAACGACCGTGCTGTATAGACCGGTGCGGAGGTTGGTGAACTTGGCTATCGGCAGGCCACCGTAGATGTTGTTGGTCACGATGTTGTCGGTAGCTGTAAGCGTATGCGTATAGGCCACGTTACCGTATTCAAAGTTTGCCCAGTCGCTTTCGTAGGTCCCGATGGTCCAGTAGAGACGCGGGTCGAGCGTGCCGTTTACGGTGCGTTCGGCTTTGAACAGGTGGTAGAGCCAGGGTGAAGCCGAGATGTCCGCCCAACCGCCATAGTTGCCGGGGGCAAAGTTGCTCTCAATGGCGGAGCCTTGTGTAGCGTTGGGGCTTGTGTTCACCGGAGTCCACTCATCGTCGGTGCCTTGCGAGCCGTAGTCGAGGAACTGTACTTCGAAGAGGCTCTCCTCGTTGTTTTCATAGGCCAGGCCTTCGCGGAAGTTGTCGCCATAGTTATCCATCAGTCGGTATGAGCCGTATTTCTTGCCGATGATGTCTTTCAGTACGGTGAGGGCTTCGCTGTATTTGTGGCGTACCATGAGGGTACGGGCATAGTAGCCGGCAGCGGCACCGCAGGTGGCACGTCCGCCACTCCATTCACTGCCTTTGTCGCGTGAAGGTAGCAGTTCCATCGCTTCGCGGAAATCTTTTTCTACTTGGTCGAGCACTTCATCGTAGTTGCTGTTGGTACCATACAGCCCTTCCAGCGAAGAGTAGGTGGAGTAGTCTGTGATAAGAGGGGGATTCTGGTAATAACCTACCAGGTTATAGTAGGACAAGCCTCGCAGGAAGAGCATCTGTCCTTTGATGTATTTCATCTTGTCGGACAGTTGGCTGTTGTCTTCGTCGCAGCGTGAGATGGCGAAGTTGCACACGTTGATGGTGTAGTACCATTCACGCCAGGGCCACCACGTGATGTCCGAAGTGACTTCGGCATTCAGGTCATCGAAGGGTAGATACCACACTTGTGACGAGTTCCAGGCTTCATCGCCTCGACAGACGTCGATGGTGTAGCCTACGCGGGCATACGAGCCTTCCATTCGGATATGGTTGTAACCGGCAATCACGCATTCTTCCAGGTCGTCGGCATTGAAACCGAATGTGCTTGAGGTTTGCTGGTTGGGATTCAATAGGTCCAGCCGGTCACTGCAAGAAGTCAGCATGCTGACTCCTAAGATGAGAGCAAGTGAATATTTATTTAGTTTCATAAGATATATTTTTGTATTTAGGATTTAGAATGTAAAGTGAACGCCACACATGAACGTGCGTGCCGTGGGATAGGAACAGAAGTTGTACCCCGGAGTGAATGTTCCTCCTGCATAGTCTACGTTGTAACCGTGATAGCCCGTGAAGGTGTGGATGTTCTGTGCCGACACATAGAGGCGTACGTTAGATACATAGTTGCCGAACCATTTGTCGGGGAAGTTGTAGCCCAGTTCGATGTTGGCAATCTTCCAGTAGGCGGCGTTCTGAATCTTGCGTGAGCTGAAGAGGTCGTTCCATCCCAGGCTGGCGTTGTTGCTGGTGTAGGTACGCGGCACGTTGGAGAGGTAGGTGCTGCCGTCTTCGCTGAAACGGTTTGCATCGAGCATGTCCACTTCTTTGTTACCCCAGCCGTAGCAGGAGTTCAGCGAGTTGTAGATGTCATCACTGACGTGGTAATTCAGTGCACCGAAGGTAGCGATACTCAGGTCGAAGTTCTTGTATTCGAACCTGGCGTTCAGACCGAAGTTCATCTTGGGCATACCGCTGCCCAGAACCACTTGGTCTTCGGAGTCTACCTTGCCATCGTTGTTCACGTCCTTGTAGAGGCAGTCGCCCACTTGGGCACCTTCCTGGGTGGCGTGGTTGTCGAGGTCGGCTTGCGTGCGGGCTATGCCTTCATAAGCCCAACCGTAGAACTGGCCGATTTCGGAACCTACCTTGGTGATGTAGGCGCCTGTGATGTAAGAGTCGGTGCCAAATCCCAGTGAGGTGACGCGGTTGCGTAGGGTGCTGAGGTTGGCGGATACTTCGTATTTGAAGTCGTGGTCGCGGTTACGGTAGGTGGCAGAGAATTCGAAGCCGGAGTTGTTCATCGAGGCGGCATTCATGGTTACGGTGGTGTTGGACACGCCGGCCTGTTCCGGTACGGGAACGGCATACAGGAGGTCTTCGCTGGTGTTCTTGTACCATTCGGCGGTAAATTCCAAACGGTTGCGGAACAAAGCGAGGTCGATACCCACGTTGTAGGTCTTTTTCTTCTCCCAGGAGAGATTGTTGTCGACGAAGGTAGAGACGGCGGAACCGGTTATGACGTTGCCATTAAAGTTGTAGGTCATGTTGTTGCGCGACATAACGGCTTGGTACATGTATTCGCCGATGTTTTCATTTCCCAGTTCGCCGTAGCTGGCACGCACTTTAAACATATTTACCACGTTGGTACTGAAGGGGAAGAATCTCTCCTTGTCGAAACGCCAGCCCAGTGAGACGGAGGGGAATGTTCCCCAACGGATGCTCCGGGTCAGACGGGAGCTACCATCGCGGCGCACGGTGGCCGAGAAGAGGTAACGGTCGTCATAATTGTAATTGACGCGTCCGATGTAGGAGAGGATGGAGTGTTTGTATTCGTAGCTGCTGGAGTAGGTGCTGGCCGCATTCTGAAGTTGCAGGAAATAGGGTTCGGTGAAGTTGACGCCCCATCCGGTTAGTTCGTCGGTGTCTTCTTCCTCGTAGGTTTGTCCTGCCACTACGTTGATGTGGTGTTTGCCTATGGTGCCATCGTAGGTGAGTACGTTTTCGATGAGGGCATCCGAGTAGTTGCGCGAGGCTTTGGTCAGTCGTTCGTTGCTCTTGGCCAGATAGACGCGGTTGCTCTGCACCCAGGCGGGAATCCAGGTGAAGTCCTTACAGAAGGTCTTGCTGTAGGAGAGGTTTATCTTATAGTTGAACTTGTGGTTCTTGCTGTCAATGCCCAGCATGTTGAGGATGTCCACGTCGGCTGAACCGGTTCCCACAACGCGGTCTACGCGGGTGTTGCGTTTCATCAGGTTGTTCACCAGCAAGGGGTTGGAAGCTGAGATATCACCATGCACAGTGTCGTAATATACGCCATAACCGTAAGCGTCGTAGTGGTAGTTGTTGGCGATGCCCACGAGGTTGTCGAGCACCCAGGTGGAGGAGTCGTAGGCCTTGATGGTGGGTTGCATCAGCAGGGTGCCGCGCAGCACGTTTGTCACGTCGCCATAAAGTCCTTGGACGTATTCGGAGGCGTTGGACAAGCCCATGTTGTCTTGGTCGGAGTGGGAGTAGACCAGGCTGGTGTGGAACTTGACGAACTTGGTGTCCATCGTGTTGTTCACGCGGGCGGTATATCGTTCGTAGTTGGGGCCGGCACCTTCGAGTGTTCCCTTCTGGTTGAAATAGTCCAGGGAGATGTTATAGGTATTGTGGGCGCCGCCGCTGGAGAGGTTGACATTGTGATTCTGCCGGATGCCTGTCTTGAAGACTTCCTTGAACCAGTCGGTGTTGGTATTGTCCTGGAAATGATATTTTCCGGTGGCGCTGTCGAGCTGGTAGCCTGAGGGCAAGGGGGTGTTGGAGTTGGCGCAGGCTTGGGCGAGGTATTGGCTATATTGGTCGGCGTTCATCACGTCGTAGACGTTTCCGGGGATGAAGTCCGTGCCGAAGTATCCGTTGTAGTCCACCTTGAGAGGTTGGTCTTTCTGTCCGCGTTTGGTGGTGATGATAATCACGCCGTTGGCGGCACGCGAACCATAGATGGCGGCTGCGGAGGCGTCTTTCAGCACCTGTATGGTTTCGATGTCGTTCGAGGAGAAGTCGCGTATGGTGGTTCCCATGGGCACGCCGTCAATCACGTAGAGCGGAGCAGTGCTTCCGAAGGAGCCTACACCGCGTATGCGTACGGTAGGGTCGGCTCCGGGTTGTCCGTCGGAGGTGATTTGCACGCCGGAGACTTTGCCTTCGAGCATGGTGGAGATGTTGGAGTTTGAGGTTTGCTTCAGGGCTTTCGCGTCGACCACGGCGACGGAGCCTGTCAGGTCTGATTTCTTCTGTGTGCCGTAGCCTACGACTACGACTTGTTCAAGCATCTGTTCGTCAGATTGCAGTTGGATAGGTTCAAGGATGGCACGGTTGCGCACGGCTACTTCGCGTTCTTTGTATCCGATGTAGCTTATCACCAGGATGGCATTGCCGGGAACATCCAACTGGAAGTTACCGTTCAGGTCGGTGATGGTTCCGCCTTGTCCGCCTTTGATGGTGATATTGGCTCCGATTAGGGGTTCGCCTGTTTCGTCGATGACTTGTCCGCGTACTTTGATGGTGGGGGCCTGGGTCACGATGGCCATGGCCGGTGTGGGATACACCGTCATGCTGCCGATGGCAGACAGGCCGAGCAGTGCGGAGAATAATAAATGTTTCCTCATTTCTGTAAGTATTAAGGTTGTTTTTAATTAAATGATTGTTCTCGATGGTGGGGTGCCGGATGGGCGGCTTGGACGACCGGATGGCGGTCGGGGTGTAAGTTTGGGGTTATTCTTCATCATAGTAGGATTTAAAAATTAAACATTTTGTACGGGACTTCCGCGAGGGGCGGAGATCCGGCGACAGGGCAAAAGTACAATCTTACAAGCAAACAGAGGGGGACAATCGAACATAAGAGGTGGATAAACGAGCAACAGGGCCGAGGGAGTACGGACGGTGGGTTTTGTTCAGGCATAACACCCCCAACATGCAAACATAACGCAGGCGGAAACCTACTGGAAATCGCCTGTGAATCGTCCGCTCCGCCCGTGCGCGCTACTCGTTCAGGAGGCTGCTGGGGCTGACGTTATACTCCTTGGTGAAGCAGCGGGTGAAATATTTGGGATCGTTGAACCCTACTTCGTAGGCAATCTCCGTGACGCTCATGCTTTTTGTACCCCGGCATTCCAGTATCAGCTCGTGTGCCAGATTAAGTCGGTAGCTGCGGATGAACTGTGCCGGCGATTGTCCGAGGAGGTTCTGCAGTTTGGTGTTGAGCAGCGACTTGCTTACGCCGGCCTCTTTGCTGAAGGTGCTCACCTCGAAGCCGGGGTCCTTGTAATGGGTCTTCATGATTTCCATCACGCGGGTGACGAACTTCTTGTCGCCCGATCGGTAGTCTATGTTCAGCACTTCGGGATTCATGCTCAAGGCAAACTTCCTCTGGAAACGTTTACGGTTCTCCAGAATGTTCTCTATGCGTGCCAAGAGCAGGGGTTCGTCAAAGGGTTTCAGCAGGTATTCATCCACACCGATGCGGTAGCTCTCAATGCGTGTCTCCTGCGAGGTCTTGGCGGTCAGCATCAGGAAGGGGATGTGGGAGATGGCGAAGTTTTCTTTCACCCGACGCGACAACTCGATGCCATCCATCACAGGCATCATCAGGTCGCTGATGATGAAGTCCGTTTTCTGTGTGTTCAGTATGTCGAGAGCCTCCTGTCCGTTGGCCGCTTCTACCACCTGGTATTTGTCGCGCAGGATGGAGCGTATGTAGCTGCGCATGTCGGGGTTGTCCTCCACCACGAGGATGCAGAGCGGTCGGGATTCGCCATCGGCTTGCTGTATGGGCAGGTCGGGCAGTGTCGGTCTGCTGTCGGCGGGTACAGAGACGGTGGACTGGGCTTGTTGTATGGGCAGTAGCAGACGGAACGTGCACCCTTGACGACGATTGTTGTGCACGTGGATAGAGCCGCCCATGGCCTCTACGATGCGTTTGCACAGGTAAAGCCCGATACCACTGCCCGACTGTCCGTACATGGGGTACTTATGTTGGTTCTGTACCTGATAGAAGCGGTTGAAGATGTTTTCCAAGTCTTGCTCAGGAATGCCGTTGCCTGAGTCGCGCACACTGGCGTAGAGCAACTCGCCGTGTTGTGCTGTGGGTGGGAGCAGAGCGATGAAAAGGGACACCTCGCCGCCGTCGGGTGTGAACTTGATGGCGTTGCTCAACAGATTGGTCAGTATCTTTTGCATCGCTTCTTCGTCATAGCTCAGCGGCGCATCCGGCAGATGCCGGTAGAAATTCAGGTCGATGTTCCGTTCGCGGGCAAACACTGCGAACGGGGCCACCAGCTCATTGGTAAACGTGTTGAAGTCGCCCGGTGTATTCACTATCTTGACCTTTCCGGACTCCACCTTGCGGAAGTCCATCAGTTGGTTGACGAGTGACAGCAGATATTTGGAATTGCGTTCCACGAATTGCAGCTGCTCGATGACCTGCGGGTTGTAACTCAGCTTCAAGGCGCGCTCTATGGGGCCGATGATGAGCGTGATGGGTGTGCGGAACTCGTGGGTGATGTTGGTGAAGAAGGCTATCTTATCCAGTGTCAGAGTTTGCACCTTACGTGCCAGTTCGGCCAGTTTCTCTTTCTGGCGTGAAATCTTTTCATTCTGTTCTTTCAGTAGCTCGTTCTGTCGGGCTAACTCTTCTCCCTTCTCTTCCAGCAGTTGTTTCTGCTCTTTCAGCTCGTGGGTGCGTTGTTCCACCTGGAGGTGTAACTCCTCGCTACGCCGTTTCAGGGTCCGGAAACGCCACTGGTAGAACTGCCACACAGCGATGGTTGCGACCGCTATTGCCAGCAAGAGGAACCAAGAGGTCTTGTAGAAGTAGGGGCGCACTACGATGCGTAGCTCCATCATCTCCGTCTGGTTCTCTTCCTGATAAGGGGTGTATTTCACTTGCAGGGTATACTTTCCCGGCGAAAGATTGGTGTACCGCGCCCAGCGGTGGTCGTCCTGTATGGGAATCCACTGCTTGTCGAAGCCGACCAGGCGGTAGCAATAACTGTCGGCATGGTTCGGTTCGTAGTTGAGGGCGGCAAACTCCACTGAAAGGGAGCGTGTGCTTTCGTGGATACTGATTTCAGGTGTGAAGGGCAGGTCTTGGGGTAGCAGTTCGTTTCCCGGCTGTACTTCCTCGTTGTCCACCCACAGCCGCGTGAACTGGAGGGGAATTGCTTTGTTGTTCTGATAAGGAATCAGTTTGGGATGGATGGCCGTCATGCCCTTCAGGTGGCCGAAGTAGAGCAGGTTGTCACTGGTGTGGCAGGCAGCGTTCCAGTAGAATTGCGTGTTGGGCAGGCCGTCCTGACAGGTGAAGTTGATGAAACGTTCCTTGTCGGGCAGGAAACACGAAAGCCCGTTGTTGGTGGCAAGCCACAGGTTGCCTTGCCGGTCGCCCAGGATGTTGCGTACGCAGTTGTTGGGCAGTCCGTCGGCGGTGGTGAATGCCTCAAACCATTCTTCGCCGTTGTTGCCCGTCCGTCTTCGGTAGAGGCCGCACCCGTTGCTGCCCAGCCACAGTGTGCCCTCCGGATCCTGATAGAAACAGTCTATCTTCTCTACCAGACCCAATTCCGGTTGGTCGAGCTTGTATTTCAGATGCCGGTAGGCAAATTTCCCTTCCGCTGTGCGCTTCGAGTGCAGGTCTATGACGTATGCTCCCTCCAGACAGCCTATCCACAGCTGCCCGTCGCGGTCTATGATGGAGCCGATGCAGCCATGTATGCTTTCAGCAATCTGATCGGGTAGGGGGACGGTCAGTCTTTCTTGTTGCAGGTCGTAGAAGAAGATGCCTTCGTTGGCACCCACCCAGATGGCGTTGTTGATGGAATCGTAGGTCAGTGAACCGATGAAGTCGATGGGGTAGCCGTTGCAGTTGTCCGGTGTCAGGAGCTGTATGCGGTGTTGCGGTTGCCTTTTTTCCAGCAGGCTGATGCCTCCTCCCCAGGTTCCTACCCACAGCCTGCCCTTGGGGTCGGCTGTGATGGCACTTACGGAGTTATGTCCCAAGATGCCCTTCTCTTGCGTGTAATGGGTGAAGGCGCTGCTCCCTTTCGTTTTCCGATTCAGTCCGCCTTCCACGGTTCCCACCCACAAGGTGCCCTCCTCATCCTCGTAGATGGCATTCACGGGGTTGTGGGACAGGCTTCCCGTATTCTCTTTGCTGTAGCTGTAGTTCGTCAGGGTGAGCCGTTTGGGGGTTAGCAGGGTGACTCCTCCGCTTTCGGTGCCTATCCAGATGTGCCTTCCTACGATGGCGACGCAGTTCACGAAGTTGCTGTTCAGCAGGGGAGAGGGGTTGCCGGGCAGATCGTTCCTGATTTGCTCGAACCGGTCATACAGGGGATTGTAGACGTTGAGGCCACAGAGACTTGCCACTATCAGTTGTTTGTTCTCTGTGATGGCCAGTGCGGTCAGGAAATTCTGCGAGAGGGATCCGGGGGTATTCGGAGTGTGTTCGTAGTGCTTCACCACGTTGCTGTGGAGAGCATACCGGTAGAGTCCCTGATTGGTGGTTATCCAGATCTCATCTTCTTTGGCAATGAAGTCGGATACGGTGGTGCCGGGTGCGAAGTTCAGTCCTTCGGCCACCGGGGTGGCTTGCAACTTGCCGTTCTCCTGCAACTCTACGGTGCATATTTCCCCGTTGAGGCTTATCCATATCTTGCCGTTTTGTTTTACGTCTTTGAATATCAGGTTGCTCTTTTCGAGTCCGGGATGGCTGAGCGTGTGTATGCTTTCGATGCTGCCTTCCTGACAGAAGGCGATGCGGTAGAGCTGGTGTCCGTCGTGCAGCCAGAGGCATCCGTCGGCATCCTGCTCGATGTGAAAGGCGGAAGTGTCGGTGAGCCTGTCGGGCAGGGGACCCAACGCTTGGGGCGGGATGTTCTGCAAGGTCTTGAGGTCAATGAGGTCTATTCCCCCTTCCGAAGCCACCCACAAGCGGTGGAAGCGGTCTTCGCGGGCACAGCGCACGAAGTTGCTCTTCAGTTTGCGGTGCGGAATGCTGGGGTGGAAATGGATGAACTCGTATCCGTCGTATCTTGATAGGCCTCCTCCTCCGGCGGACAGCCAGATGAAGCCTTGCCTGTCCTGATAGATGTCATCGATGAAGTTGGTAGGCAGTCCCTCGTTCATGGTGATATGGGTGGCGTTGTAGTGCATGGTGAACAACTCTTCTTGCAGCAGGGCGCGGGCAGGCCATGCAGGCAGGAAGCATATTATAATAAGGAGTATCCGGAAGGAAAAGAATCTTGTCATAGTACTGTCTGTTGGTGAATGGAAACAAAAATAGTGGCTGTCGTTTGATTTGCCAAAGTTTTTAGGGTCAAAATGAGCATTTTGTCCATTTATCCACTTAGTTTGTTCGTTTATCCACCTGCGTGTGTTTGTTTGGGCGTACATTTGCAAAATAGCTAAGAGTCTGTTTAGCTCAAAGAAGCTGAATAAAAAACTTTCTGAAGAGAATTAAAACAGTTTCTTAGTCTTGGTATATAAACATTTGATGTCTGATAATATGAAGAATTTCTTGTATTCGCTTGGGGTCATTCTCTTCGTCTTGACCCTGTCGGCAGGTTGCAAACCGGTTCCGACTTTCGTTCCTACGGATTCACCCAATCCTTGGGCGGATGATTACTTCTCTTTGTCCTCTATGGAGGACTATCGTTCTTGGGGCACGTACAACGTGCACGACCCTTCGTGCCGCAAGTTGGGCGACTATTATTATATGTATTCCACCGATGCCATCTTCCGCGAGAATCGCAAGGCGGCCGAAGAGAAAGGCGTCCCCTTGGGATACATCCAAGTGCGCCGCTCCAAAGACCTGGTAAATTGGGAATTCGTGGGATGGGCATTTCCGGAGATTCCCCGCGAAGCAGTGGAGTGGGTTCGCTCTCATGCCGGCGGACAGGGGGCAACCAATATTTGGGCGCCTTATATCCTTCCATGCGGTGATGATAAGCACGGTTCTTATGGCGACGGCAATACCTACAGGCTCTATTATTGTGTGTCGGCTTTCGGCCGAAAGACTTCTTATATCGGCATGGCGGAGTCGTCTTCTCCCGAAGGACCTTGGGAACAGAAGGGATGTGTGGTGAAGACAGATGAAACCACTGACATGAATGCCATCGACCCCAGCATCATTGTCAGCAGCGAAGACGGGAAATGGTGGATGCATTACGGCTCTTATTTTGGAGGCTTGTATTGCGTGGAACTGAATCCTGCCACCGGGCTTCCCGTTGTAGAGGGCGACCGTGGACACCTGATTGCCCGGCGTGCCAACTATAAGAAGGACAACTTGGAAGCTCCCGAAATCATTTACAATCCGGATTTGAATCTCTATTTCCTCTTTGTCTCCTACGACCCGCTGATGACCACCTACAATGTGCGTGTAGGACGCTCGGACAAGCCGGAAGGTCCCTTTTTGGATTACTTTGGAAAAGAGTTGAAAGATACCACCAATAACTTTCCTATCCTGACGGCCCCCTATCGTTTTGAAAACCATCCGGGATGGGCAGGTACGGCCCACTGTGGTGTACTGACCGCGGATGATGGGGCTTTCTTTATGGTGCACCAAGGCAGGCTTTCGCCTCATAATCAGATGATGGACTTACATGTGCGCCAACTGTTCTTTACTAAAGACGGATGGCCGGTAGTCTCTCCTGAACGTTATGCCGGCGATACGCCACGGCGTTTTGCAGCGGCAGACTTGGTGGGAGAGTGGGAATTCATCCGGGTTCAAGAGCCCTTGTACGAACGTCAGTTGGAAGCCGGACAAATCTTATGGGGCGAGGGTGAACTGAAAATGGAGGAATGGAACGTTTCGCGTCTTCTCTCGTTCAACAAAGAGGGTGGAATAGGGCAGAATGCGAATCAAGGCACTTGGTCGTTCTCGGCAGAGGAACAGTCCTTGTCGCTTCAGCTGGATGGCGAGGAACTGGAAAGACTTATTGTCTTTGCCGGACACGATTGGGAGAACGAGAGGAAAACCATTCTTTTTACCGGTTTGGATAGCCGCGGACGTTCTGTTTGGGGAAAGAGAGTCCGGTAAGTTTTCTCCTTTCAGGGGAAATTTGAATAAACCATAATATTTATATTTACTTATAATACTTTGAAACAATGAAAAAAAGTACCGGATTATTGGCTGTCATGGCTTTGGCAGCGGGGATGGGACTTCAGGCACAAACCAACGAATGGGTGATACAGACCAAAAAGTTGGGAGCCGAAATCCAGCCCACGATGTATGGCCTCTTCTTTGAAGATATCAATTATGCTGCCGATGGTGGCTTGTATGCCGAACTGGTGAAAAACCGTTCGTTCGAGTTTCCGCAGAGCCTGATGGGGTGGAAGAGTTTTGGAAAAGTCTCCGTGAGGGATGACGGTCCTTTCGAACGTAATCCCCACTATGTGCGCTTAGCGTATGCCGGACATCCGCACAAGCATACCGGATTGGATAATGAAGGCTTCTTCGGCATCGGGGTGGAAAAAGGAAAAGAGTATCGTTTCTCTGTTTGGGCACGTATCCCTGACGGAGGAAAGGCAGGAAAGATCCGTGTAGAATTGATAAACCCCAGTTCTATGGGCGAAAGGCAGGCCTTTGCCAAGGCAAACCTGACCATTGACTCCAAGGAGTGGAAGAAGTACCAAGTGATTCTGAAATCCGATGTTACCGATGCAAAGTCCGTACTTCGTATCTTCTTGGACTCACCCCAGACGGTGGACTTGGAACACATCTCTCTCTTTCCCACTGATACTTGGAAGGGACATGAGAATGGCTTGCGTAAAGACTTGGCGCAGGCTTTGGCCGATTTGAAGCCCGGCGTTTTCCGTTTCCCCGGCGGATGTATTGTGGAAGGTACCGATTTGGCTACGCGTTATGACTGGAAAAAGTCGGTAGGTGCTGTGGAAAACCGTCCCTTGAATGAGAACCGTTGGCAATATACATTCCAGCATCGTTTCTATCCGGACTATTATCAAAGCTATGGCTTGGGATTCTATGAATTTTTCCAGCTTTCGGAAGAGATAGGTGCCGAACCGCTTCCCGTATTGAGTTGTGGATTGGCTTGCCAGTTCCAGAATCCTGATGCCGAGGCTCATGTGCCCGTTGGCGAGTTGGAAGGTTACATCCAGGATGCACTCGATCTGATAGAGTTTGCCAATGGCGATACAGATACTCAGTGGGGTAAGTTGCGTGCCGAGATGGGACATCCGGCGCCTTTTAACCTGAAGTTCATCGGCATCGGAAACGAGCAGTGGGGGAAAGAGTATCCCGAACATCTGGAACCTTTTGTGGCAGCCATCCGCAAGGCTCATCCGGAGATAAAGATTGTCGGCAGTTCCGGTCCCGACTCAGAAGGCAAGCAGTTCGACTACTTGTGGCCGGAGATGAAGCGTTTGAAAGCCGATTTGGTAGATGAGCATTTCTACCGTCCCGAATCATGGTTCTTAAGCCAGGGAGCACGTTATGACAATTATGACCGTAAAGGTCCCAAGGTGTTTGCCGGAGAATATGCTTGCCACGGAAAAGGCAAGAAGTGGAACCACTACCATGCCTCTTTGTTGGAAGCAGCCTTTATGACGGGGCTTGAGCGCAATGCCGACATCGTACACATGGCGACATACGCTCCGTTGTTTGCCCACGTGGAGGGGTGGCAATGGAGGCCGGATATGATTTGGTACGACAATCTGAACTCCGTGCGCACTGTCAGCTACTATGTGCAGCAGTTGTATGCTACTTATAAGGGTACACATGTTTTGCCGCTGATGATGGATAAGAAGCCGGTTACTGGTGCCGAAGGACAGAACGGCTTGTTTGCAAGTGCTGTCTATGACAAGGCAAAAGACGAATACATCATCAAGGTAGCCAATACTTCGGACAAGCTACAGTCTCTGCAAATGACATTTGCGGGCATGAAGAAGCAGCAAAGCTTTTCTCAAGGAAAGTGTATCAAGCTGACGGCGACCGATATGGACAAAGATAATACCTTGGATAATCCTTCGGCTATTGTTCCGCATGAGTCGGAGGTGGAAGTAGGTGCGCAATCGTTGAATGTGGAGATCGAGCCGAACACGTTTGCAGTTTATGTTTTGAAAAAATAAGAGCCTGTTTAAGAGCCTGTTTATTTTTGAAGAAAATTTAAACAGGCTCTAAATTTTGAGAAAAATTAAACAGTTTCTAATTCCTCAAAAAAAAGCTGATTAGGGTTAGCTTAGAATAAATTGATGTTTATTTTAGCAAAGAGGGGCGTTTCCATTTCGGAAACGCCCCTCAATCTTTATATTCAAATCCTATTGAATTGCGAATACTCAGGAGTCGGGTTACGACAGTCTGCGTGCACCGTCGCTGATGACAACATCATAGATTTTCGGGCTTCTGCCGAATTTCTCTTTGAATTTGTCTTTGGCATTCTGGATGAATGTGTCGTACAATTCTTCTTTTACCAGGTTGATTGTGCAACCACCGAATCCACCACCCATCACGCGTGAACCTGTCACACCGCAGTCGAATGCGAGGTCGTTGAGGAAGTCGAGTTCTTCGCAGCTTACTTCGTACAGTTTGCTCATGCCATGGTGTGTTTCGTACATTTTCTGACCCACAGTCTCGTAGTCGCCTTTTTCCAAAGCGTCACATACGTCGAGCACACGTTGTATCTCTTCGATTACGTATTCTGCGCGTTTGTAGTCTTCTTTGCTAATCTCAGCTTTAGATTCTTGCAACATCTCCATCGTGCAGTCGCGCAAGAACTCTACGAGCGGATGTTTCTTTTGGATAGCGGCAACTGCTGCTTCGCAACTCTGGCGACGCTTGTTGTAGGCCGAGGAAGCCAATTCGTGCTTAACTACAGAGTCAACCAATACCAGACGATAGCCTTGCGGATCGAACGGGAAGTACTGATACTCCAGCGAACGGCAATCCAGACGGATCAGGCTGCCTTTCTTGCCGAATACGGAAGCAAACTGGTCCATGATACCGCAGTTCACGCCACAATAGTTGTGTTCGGTAGCCTGTCCTATCTTTGCCAACTCGAATTTGTCTATCTTGTTTTCGCCGAACAGGTCGTTCAGTGCGTATGCATACGTACTTTCCAGAGCTGCCGATGAAGACATACCTGCACCCAGAGGCACATCGCCTGCAAATGCAGTATTGAATCCCTTCACATCAACGCCACGCTTGATCATTTCGCGGCATACACCGAATATATACCTTGCCCAGCTTGCCCGCGGAGCATCTTCTTCTTTCAAACCGAACTCTACATAGTCCTTCAAATCGATGGAATAAGCTTTCACAATGTCAGTTCCATTCGGTTTAATCTCAGCAATCATACCTTTGTCGATTGCTCCGGGAAATACAAAACCACCGTTATAGTCAGTATGCTCACCAATAAGGTTGATGCGTCCCGGAGAAGCATATACAGCTCCTGTTGTTCCGTCAAAATGTTTGATGAAACGGCTTCTTACGTGTTCTATATCCATGATATTTCCAAATTTAAGTGAATAAATAAGTTTTCTATAATTCTGTTTTTATTGATCAGTCATCTACGGGGATGTCTTTGTTTACGTTCTTGCAGCCGATTGTGCTGTAATACAGAATGTAAGCCAGCATGGCGATGATGAGCCAGTAGCTGCTGATGGGATTGGTTGCCTTGGCAATGAAATCCTGAATCAACGGCATGATGCCACCACCTACAACCATCATCATGAACAAGCCCGATGCAGCGGCTGTGTACTTGCCCAATCCTTCTACTGCGAGGTTGAAGATACCGCCCCACATGATGGAAGTGCAGAGACCGCACAGAGCGAGGAAGAAGCATTTCACGGGAATGTCGTGTCCTTGGAAGCTGACAGCAATGGATTCCGGCATGAAGATAGCAATGAGGATGAACACGATAGCCGTAACGGAAACGATGGTCATCTGAGTGGAAGTAGCCACTTTGCCACTGATTACACTACTGGAAGCACGGCCAATCAGCATCAGGAACCAGTAGCTGGCAGCCAACGTACCTCCTATGGCAGCAGAACCTTCAAATCCCAAGTTAGTGATATAGAAGTTCAGCTGGGCGGGGATACCGATTTCGATACCTACATAGAAGAAGATGGCGATGATGCCGAGAACGCAGTGGCGGAAAGCTAGAGGGCTGTGTTCGTATTTCTCTCCCTTGCTGTTGTTTTGCGGTTCGGGAATGCTGACAGCGGAGATGATGAAGAAGGAAAGCACGAAGACGCCCATACCGATGAACAGCAGAGGAGCAACGTCTGTCATGCTGGTGCTTTCTGTCACCTGGCCGATCAGCACACCTACCAACAACGGAGTCAGCGTACCGGTCAGGGAGTTCAGCGTACCACCGATCTGGATAAGCTGATTACCCTTGTTGCCGCCGCCGCCGAGGAGGTTCAGCATCGGATTTACTACTGTGTTCAGCATACATACGCAGAAACCGCAGATGAATGCACCCAGCAGATAGATGATCAGGTTCAATGCTACCATCTGACCGTCGTACGAGAATACTGCCACATCGGCACCGAAGAGGCTTGACAGATATTGTACGAACAAACCTACTATACCCACGGCCAGTGCAATCAGTGCCGTTTTCTTATAGCCGTATTTCACCAACATCTTGCCGGCAGGGATTCCCATGAAGAGATATGCAGCGAAGTTCATCATGTTTCCCATCATGCCTGCCCAGCTGTATGTATTGCCCCAAATATTTCCGAAAGGTGCAGCCATGTTCGTTACGAACGAAATCATAGCAAATATGAAGCACATTGTAATAATGGCGACGAGATTACCGTTTGGGTTTTGTTGTGTCATAATTTTTAAGAAGTTATTAGTTTATAAAATTAGGTTGGTTATATTCATTCTTGCACGCCGAACTTGTAAATGGTCACCTGTTGATATTCATCGCCAGGCAGCAATATAGCCGACGGGAAATGTGGTTTGTTAGGGGTGTCGGGGAAACATTGTGCCTCGAAGCAGACAGCACTCCGTGCGGGGAATGTGGCTCCGTGAGCGCCGGCGAATCCGCCTAACCAGTTTCCTGTATAGAGTTGCACACCGTTTTCCGTAGTATAGACTTCCATCGTACGGCCGCTTTCCGGGTCTGTATAGGTGGCGGCGGGACTCAGTTCGCCGTTTTCCGTCTTGTTCAGCACATAGCAGTGGTCGTAGCCGGTGCCGTTCACCAGTTGCTGGAACGGGTCATCGATACGCTCGCCGATGGTGTGCGGCGTGCGGAAGTCCATAGGAGTACCTTCCACCTTCAAGATTTCTCCTGTCGGGATAGACACTTCGTCGATGGGGACATAATGGTCGGCGTTGATGGTGATGATGTGGTTCAGTACCGTAGGGGTGGGGTTAGCAATGCCTGCCAGATTGAAGAAGCCGTGGTTGGTGAGGTTTACGACAGTAGCTTTGTCGGTGGTTGCTCGGTATTCGATGACTAAGGCGTTCGTTTCGTCTTCCAGTCGGTAAGTCATCTCTACTTCCAGATTTCCGGGGAATCCCTCTTCGCCGTCGGCGGATTTATAGTTGAAGACCACGGTTGTCGGAGTCGGCTGGACGGCATCCCACACTCTGGCGTGGAAACCCGTGGGACCTCCGTGCAGGGAGTTGGGTCCGTTGTTGATGGTCAGTTCGTGTTCTTCGCCGTAGAGGGTGAATTTTCCTTTGGCGATACGGTTGCCATAGCGTCCGATGGTGGTGTTGAGGAAAGGCTCAGGGCTGTTGATCACATGGTCTATGCTATCGTGTCCCAGAATCACATTGGCATATTTCCCGTTTTTGTCAGGCACCATAATGGAGAGGATGGCACATCCGTAGTTCGTTACCGCAACTTCCATTCCCTGAGAATTTCTCAGAACAAATAAATCAGTTTTTTTGTTGTTTATATCTTTTTGAAAGTCTTCCCTTTTTAATCCGGACAAGTTGCTTTCTGTGGGTTGAGTGTTTATCATATCAATGGTATCATTTAAATTTTCTTGCAAATAAAAAGAATTTATTTCGTACTCCCAAGTATTTATCTTGAAATGTGAAGAACATTTTAGGAAAGTTTAGCGTTTAACATTTAGCCGGCGAATTGATATTTTTTGTATGTTTGCCGCATTAATTTGAAAAAATGTAATATTTTTATTAAAGAACTAACAAAAACTACGAATGTATCCTTTGAAATTCGAGCCTATTCTGAAGCAAACGCTTTGGGGAGGCGACAAAATTATTGCTTTCAAGCATTTGAACGAAACATTGTCTGGAGTAGGCGAAAGCTGGGAAGTCTCGGCTGTGGAAAACAATGAGTCTGTTGTGGCAAATGGTCCGGACAAAGGTCTTACGCTCTCGGAGATGGTAGGGAAATACCGCCAGGAGCTGGTGGGCGAAGCCAATTATTCCCGTTTTGGAACCAAATTCCCTCTACTGATAAAGTTCATTGATGCCAAGTTGGATCTGTCCATCCAGGTACATCCGGGAGATGAGTTGGCAAGGAAACGCCACAATTCGTTCGGAAAGAATGAAATGTGGTATGTGGTTTCTGCCGACAAAGGGGCAAAACTGATTTCCGGTTTTTCCGAGCAGATCACTCCGAAAGAGTATAAGGAGAGGGTGTATGACGGGACTTTCGCCGAGGTGCTTCAAACGTGTGACGTGAAGGCGGGAGACGTGTTCTATGTTCCTGCCGGACGTGTTCATGGTATCGGTGCCGGTGCTTTTGTGGCTGAAATCCAGCAGACGTCGGACATCACTTATCGCATCTACGATTATAACCGGAAAGACAAAGAGGGCAAGCTGCGCGAACTGCATACCACGCAGGCGGTTGAGGCCATCAACTATGCCGATGTGCAGGATGACTTCCGTACCCATTACGAGCCTGTGCAGAATGAGCCGATCGACTTGGTTGCCAGTCCCTATTTCACGACTTCGCTCTACGACATGACGGAGGAAATCACGTGTGACTACTCGGAGTTGGATTCGTTTGTGATTTTCATTTGCGTGGAAGGTGCATGCCGACTTACGGACGACAACCGGAACGAGGTTACGCTACGTGCCGGAGAGACGGTCTTGCTGCCTGCCGTTACGCAGGAGGTTACGATTGTGCCTGAGGAGGGTGGCGTGAAACTGCTTGAGACTTACGTATGATATTGTGCGGTGATATCCCAGTGATATTACCGGTTGTCATGAAAAAAACGTGGATGTGTCGAAGCGCATCCACGTTTTTTGATGAGTTATTTCTTACTGCTGAACATCTTCCTGACTTTTTTTATCATTCTCAACCCCAGCAGTGCTCCGTCGAAAATGGCGAAACTCGTTTTGAAAGCGTGCACGATGCCTGTGCTTTTGCTGGTGGCAGGAGCAGACGGGGCGAACAGCGATTTCGCCATATCCGTCATCAGCTGCTTCTGCGACGATATCTCCTTGCGCAGTTCCTCTTTTCGTTGCGCGATGCTTTCGAGGGTGATGTAGGTTGTATCGGATGTATTATTCTTCATTACTCTTCTTGTTGAAATCATTTTGTTGAAATCATTTTTTGTCGAAAAACAATCCGGCAATGAAATTGATCAGCGGATTGATGATGAACTGTTTACGGAAAACCACTACCAATACAATCAGTAGGATGTGAAAACAGGCAAGGATGCTGAAACTTACCATCAGTCCGCCTACAAGCGGGGCCAAAACGTATGCCAGGGCAAATGACAGATAAAACAGCGCCACCATGCCGAGAGTGATGACCACCAGAAGTAGAATCAAGGTGGAAAGAAGGATTGATAATTTTTCCGTAACCTCCAGTTGGGTATATTCCTTTTGCAGGTTCAGGTATTTCCTGAACTCGTGGAACAGCTGCTGGAGGGTGTCAATGCTTTTGTCGTCTGCAAACATCATAGTGGCTCAGTCTTTTTAATGGAATTGATTTATTCGCCGGCTTCGCCTTTCAGTTCTGTTGCGATTTCGTCTACCAGGTTTTCCATCTCCGTACGGCTCAGACGGATGCCTTTCTTGCGCAGGATTTCTGCGATTTTGTGACGGGTGTCTTCTCCTTTTTCAGGAGCGAATAAGATACCGAGGGCTGCGCCTATTGCTGCACCGCCCAAGAAAGCTGCAAGTACATTTAATCCTTTCATAACATGTTCCTTTCTTTTGTTTAAAAAGTTAATACTACAAAGCTAACGTTTTTCTTGGGAAAGTTGTTCATGCCACCCCGTTTTTTTATGTATCTACCACATTTCCCATTTCTCTCTTTCTTTCTTTTTTCCCTTTCTCCTTCTCCTTTCCCTTTCTCCTTCTCCTTTCCCTTTCCCTTTCCCTTTTCCCCTTCCCGTTTCTTGTTTTTCGTTTTTCGTTTCTCGTTTTTCCATTTATTGTCCCCTTATTGACCCGTATTGTCCCCCTTTCCTTTTTACTCCTAAACCTCAGGTTTAGCACCGTAGAGTTGAGGTTTACGATGCTAATGGAGACAATAGGGACAGTGGTCTGGCTCTCCTCACACACACACACGCACGAGCGCGCGTATTATAATGTATGCGCGTAAGAAGAGAATGTGCGCAAGTGCGTACACGTATTGAGAATTTGAAAGATTGCCATCCTGAATTCGAAAGATTGCCGTCCTGCCTGTTGTCTGTATTGTCCTTTTATTATTCTTCGTATTGTCTTTTGTTGTCGATATTGTCCTGTTTAAGAGCCTGTTTAATTTTGTTTTGGCTCCTTTTGAGGGCTCTTTTGAGGATGTTTTCCTGCTTTTATGAAGAGTATAGCGGGATATGTGACGAATAAAAAGAGTAAAACAGACCGATAAGAAATTCAAAAGAAACTCAAAAGAAATCCTCTTCATTCGTTTCATCCAGTTCAGGATGTTTTCGTTTTTTTATGTCTATCTCTTTCGCCTGTTCCGCTTTCTTTCGCCTGTTCGCGCCAGCATGTTTCTGGTGAACTGTTCGTTCTTGCATATCATCAACGTGTCGCGGTCGGCATTTCTTCTGTGGTCTTCTGTATTTTTTCTATGTACACCTTATAATACGCGTGCGCGCGCTCTTGTGTGTGTGTGAGGAGAGCCGGACCACTGTCCCTATTGTCCCCATTTGTTCTGTTTGCACATTGCATAATGGGGCGAGGTGGAACGCGATACCCCGTTGTATACCGTTCTTGCCGCTGTTCAACTCATTTTTGAAGAGTCTTCCGACTGAATTTCGGCAACAGACTACAATAGGGACAAAAAGTTCTCTTGTCCCTCTTTGCTAAGAGCCTGTTTAGATTTTGTTCAACCTTCTTTTCTGCCTTCTTTTCTGCTTTCTTTTCAGCCTTCTTTTAGAGGCTTTTTTCTGCTTTTATGAGAATCATAGCGGGCTATGTATTTCATTTCGTCCGTTTAATTAAATTTAACTACAAGAGTGGCATCCGGTTTGATTGTTCCGCGTACATTTGTTGACTTATTCAGAATATGAATTACATGAAGATGCGAGGAAAAGGGATCTTTCTGATTGTAGCGATGTTGATGCTTGTGCTGTTTGCTTGCAGCAACGGCGACGGTGACCTGGACAACAAGTGGCAGTTGAGGCAATATCGGTATGCTGACGGTTCGGTGAAGCGTCAGGACAGTATTTTCTACAATTTCCAGAAAGGAAGCTTCTCCGCCATTTGTCTGTTGAAAAATGGCAGCTACCAAACGTTTTTTGGAAATTATTCTTTGAAAGGAGATAAAATTTCTATTATTTTGTTGCCTGAAAGTGTGGATGAGGAGAACTATGCGCTCTATATGGGGTGGGAGAACGGAGAACGAACGTTCACGATTGAAGAACTAAATTCCTCCTCACTTTGTTTAGAATATGCGGACGTACGATATGTATTCCGTAAGTATTGAGAAAATGATTGGATAAACAGATAATGATTGGATAAACAGATATAGAAATAATTAATAAAAACGATGTAATTATGAAAAAAATGGCAATTTTTGGAATGGGATTGTGCGTTGTATTGGCTTTTTCTTCTTGCAAGTCAAGTGAGAGCGCTTACAAGAAAGCATACGAAAAGGCAAAGCAACAGGAACTGGCCGAGCCTCAGGTTAGTGAGCCGGTAGAAGTGACTCCGGTAGTCAGTGCTCCGGTGGAAGCGAAAGTAGTGGAAAGCGTGCCCGTGGCAACCGCCGGTGTGCGTCAGGAGAAAGTGGAGGTTGTGTCCGGTGCCGGTAGCTTGAAAGACTACAGCGTGGTTTGCGGAAGTTTCGGTGTGAAGGCTAATGCAGAAAACCTGAAGAACTTCCTCGATGGAGAAGGATACAATGCCGTAGTCGTTTTCAATCCGGAGGCAGCTATGTATCGTGTGGTGGTAAGCACTTATGCCGACAGAGCTTCAGCAGCCGAAGCGCGTGACGCTTTCAAGGCAAGATACTCTACCCGTAAGGATTTCCAAGGGGCGTGGTTGCTTTATCGTCTGAAGTAAGCCGAATTCTTTTTGGTAATTATAGAAAGGGGATTTCCTCTTTCAAAACAAGGCAGTAGCTGGGAAGTTATTGCCTTTTTCTGTTTATGAGGTAACAATGAAGAAGCCTCAATCCGTTGAGGGGGGGTAACTTGGGTTGAGGCTTCTTGGGGGTATTGTGTCAGTCGTTTTCTTTTAAGGTCTTGTTACTTTAGTCGAATCTCAAATGCTTGGGTACGTCCGGCATAGATATCGCTATTACTGAAGTCGCAATTTACGGTTCCCGAACGTTTTCCGGTACAAATATTTACGGTTATGTCTGACCGGGACTGTGCAGGGTCGGCAATATGAACTTCTGCTTTATTTTTATCCATATTCTTGATTATCAAAGCACAGCCTTTGCTTGTTTTTACCGTCATGTCTTTGTCGGTGAATTCTCCCGCATCATAAAACACCATTTGCCAAATATCATCCTTCTTATTTCTTACTACTTGTACATTTTCCGTATTGGCTAAAATTTCGAGATTATTTTTTCGTCGGTAACTTTTCATCTCTTCAGGGGATTGAATGCCGGGAACAACAATGTAAGCATAAGTTGCCCGTTCGGGGGTAATACCATGATTCAGACATAGGGTAAATACTTTTTTTTGTGTGATATCTTTGGAAGTGGAATGATTGATATCATACCAACTTCCTGTCTGTACTTGGTTGGTTGCGATTACCTGTTGTCCGTCTGGCAATATATATCCTACTTTGTTGTGCAGAATCCACTCAGGAGAACTGTAATCGGAAATTCCTTCGTTGATTGCAGAGACTTTTCCTTTTTGGCAGACTATGGCATTTTCGGTAGAAGACAAGCATTGATTGATTGTCGTGAATATGGGGTACGAAGATGTGGAGTGTATGCCCGCTCCCAGACATACTATCTCATCGTTGAAAAAGAACCATGCTTTACGTGCGCTTGTATTGATTCCGGCATATGAGTCTGTGTACGAATAGGCAGATACTCCGTATAGACTGTCGGATACGCCTCCGGCGAAGGTTGAAGTTCCAAGAGTCTGCCAATCACTGGCTGCCATAGGAATCTCATCAACTTGCGGAGCGGTTGTTCCGGGAATACGTGTCCAGTTCCAGACGGGAAAGATTTCATCATATTCGTTTCCATCGACTACTATGTTGGTACATCCGTCGGACATGAAGTAGGTCTTTAGGTTTTCTCCATTTCCATATTCGCAGCGGGCTGTACGGTTAGATGTCATGCGTACGTCAAAAGTATAAGTGGGGCGCACGTGCAAGGTATAATCTCCGCGGAAATAGTGAGTATGCTTTGCTGTTAGTGCGTAATTGGCAGGTTGTTTGCCATCCAGGCGAGCTATGATTTCTTTAAATTCATCGGCATGGGCGGGGTCCAACTCCACCATACGTTTGGCAAATAACGCAGTATGTGTCTTTTTCGTGGTTCCGGGGCGGCTCACGCCTCTTCCTAACACGTCAAACAACATGAATTGACCGCGTATGGTAGAATAATAGGTTTCTCGCATAAATCTGCTTAGCAAGGCCAGTTTGTCTTGCGGAATTGCATATTGAGTACCTTTGGCATACATGGCTATTTGAGTTACCCCTTTCAGAATTTCATCCCCGTATCCGCCGATATAGAGTTGTTGTCCGTGCTGGAAGTAGCTGTTGTCATGTTGAAAGCCTTCTTTTGTGGTATATACAATTGGATTATAAACATTTTCGAGTGCAAATTTCAAGTCTGCTTCATTTTCGGAAAGACATGCGCGATATATCCAGTGTAGGGAGATGTCCGTGCGGTTGGCTCCTGTCCATTTGGCGGGATTTCCTCCGTCTGTTTTAATTCTTTCCAGTATTTTATTTTCGAGTTCCCTGTTCAACTGTTTTTCTCCTGTCCGCATTTGTATCAGTAATATTCCCAAACGTTGAGGCTCGGCAATTTGGTTATACCACCAGTTGTGACACCAAGGATTGCGCTTATGCCAGTATTCCAGTCCTTGCTCTATTTTGGTAAAGAGGTCTTCGTCTTTATAATATTTATTATTCGGATTGGTATATGCGAATACAAAATTATACAGGCGGTCGATGTGTTCCAGAGGAGGCCAATTGGTTCGTTGTATGCTACTGTAATCCACGTCTGTAAATGAACCGTCAGCTTCATTGTATTTCTTCAAGTCTTCGTCAATGGAAGGATTCTTGGCAAAGTCGATCCTGATTTTTTGCATCAATACTTCAAAATCGTTGTTGTTGCCCGAAGGATGGGGACGGGTTGATGCATTTGCCTTTGTCGATATCATACTGCTCATGATGAACACTATAATAAGGTGAATTGTAATTTTCATATTGTTTTCAATGTTTATTATGTTATATATAATAATTGTCTTTTTTACTCAGCCATTTTATATATCTGGTTCCCGGCCAATAAAAATGCCCCTACACCATATACCTCTGTCATTTCGCGGGTTACTTTCTTCGGGTCAGCACCGATGGGCTGTACATAACCCAGTTTTCCATCTTTTTCCACGGCTTTTACCAGTGCTTTCCATCCCTTTTTGATGGCGGGCATAAAAGTTGTTTTGTCTAATAGGCCCTCATTTACACCATACGCCAATGCATATACAATAAATCCTGTGGCACTCGTTTCGGGAGAAGGATAGGAGTCAGGATCCAGCAGGCTTGCATGCCAATATCCGTCTTTGCTTTGCAACTGGATTATGCGGTCGGATAAAGTTATGAATAAATCCTGATAGAACTGACGGTGCATGTTGTTGCGTGGCAAGGTTTGTAGAATTTCGCAAAGACCTCCTAATACCCAACCGTTTCCACGTCCCCAGAATACTTTTGCACCATTGGCTTCTTGCTGTTTGAAATAGCGGTGATCTCTATAGAACAGTTTTTCTTCTTTATCAAACAAATAATCGTAAGTTGCTTTATATTCTCGGTTCATGAACTCGATATATCTCCAGTCATTTGTCAGCATGTACATTTTGCTATAAACGGGGGGAGCCATAAATAAAGCATCACACCACGACCAACGTTCTAAACTGCCCATGTTCCTGTAGTCCAGTTCCAATGTGCTGGCTGACGGGTGATTGATGACAAATTCCGTACGTGCCAGGGTGGGGAGCAGCATGTTTCGATCGTGATACTTCTGGTACATATCCAAAAACACCTGCCCCACAGCTATATGGTCTGCATGATACATGTATTTTCCTACTTGCCAGGCGTTACGCCGACCTATTTTCATCAACCATTCATAGTAAGAATTGTCTCCATCTTCTTTTTCTGTTAATTCGGCCCAATCTATCATTCCCATATAGAGTGCAGCGTATGTCCAGTTCAGGTCATCATGCTCATGCCCTTTTGCCGGATTGGCTATCTGCCAGTCGGCAACGCGTTTCATAATAGTTTTTATATCAGCTTTGCTGAAATAGCTCTGTCCATACGTATATATGGAGGCGATGGATAAAATGGAATAAATGATTAAACGTTTCATTTCTTTTTTATTTAAGTAAGTGCTTCATGATATTTATTTGCGTGGATATGATCCCCATAAATTTTCTAATGTTCCGTAGGTCAGTATATCCTGATATAATTTATAAGTCCGATTGCGGTTTTTTGAAAGAAGAAGTGTTTTCATAATTTTTCATGTGTTAAAATCAAGAGCAAAGATATCCATTTTTATCAATAACTCAGAACTATATTGTCTATAATGAGTCCGCGTGGACAATAAGTGCCACAAAAATGGACGGATTTGACATGATAGGATGTAAAAAAGAATGAAGAGTATATTGTTATTTAAACTCTTTTGTATAATTTTGCAAGCACTATATGCAATTAATTAATCTTAAGCACTATATTACTATGAACCGACTTAGATACATATTGTTGTTTGTGCTGATATTATTGTGTGCGAAATCACATGGACAGTATTTTAAGAAACTGACAATGAAAGATGGACTTTCCAGTCCTTCTGTACTTTCTATCTATCAAGATACTTTAGGACGGATGTGGTTTGGAACAAATGAAGGTGTGAATGTATATGACGGCAATCAGATTTCCAAATATAAGTCTTATGATATTATTAATAATCAATACCGGGACAAGGCGCTTATTAATGGAGTAGTCAACACGATTGTGGGTGATTCGCAGGGGAATGTTCTAATGATAAATAGCGGGGCTCTGATAAAGTATGATATTCGTAAAGAGACATTCCAGAAAATCATTTCGTCAGGCGTCGGTGCTTTGGCTACTTTAGATGAAGAAGTATGGTGCACTATTCGTGACTCTTTGTTTAGATATGATTCGGAAGAGGATTCATTGTATTTTTACCGTAAATTGGGTACTACCGCTGTCATGTGTATGGAAAAAATGGATGAGAAGATATGGATAGGGACGGCAAACGGCTTATATGTATTGGCGGGGGATGAATTAAAATGCGTGTTGCCTGATATTGAAATCTTTAAATTATTTGTGAGTAGCCGTAAGGAACTGTGGATTGCTTCGCGAATGAAAGGGTTATATAAGGTGGGTCGGGATGGAAAGTTGATAAAGGAAGAGCATTCACCCACACGCGTCGTAAGTCTGCAAATACGAGGTTTTGTGGAAGACGAACAGCAGAATATCTGGTTTGGTACTTTCGAAGGACTACAAGTTTATAATCCCTATTTGGATACATACCGTGTTTATCGGCCCGACTACCATCCGGGTTCTTTGGAGCACCAATCTGTTTTTTCACTTTATAAAGACAGGCAAGGTACAATTTGGGTAGGTACTTATTATGGTGGTGTCAATTATTTCAATCAGTCGAAAGATATATTTTTGTATTATCCTTATGATAACGCCAATAATCATTGTTTGAATTTTCCTATTGTAGGACAGATGGTTGAAGATAAAGATCATAATCTGTGGATTGGTACAGACGGAGGCGGGGTGAACCTCTTGAACAGGGTAACCGGAACCTTTACTTATTATACCTCTACCGGAAAAAATTCCGTTCTGCATAATAATGTAAAAACCCTGAGTTATGACAGGCAACGCGATCAGGTATATATCGGTACATATACAGGGGGAATAAGTTGTTATGACAGAAAACGCACTCGTTTCTATCATTATCTGGATCATTACAAGCAGACAGGAGAGGGGCCGAATCATATCATTTATCATTCTTTATTTAAAGACGGTTGGCTGTATGTAACTGCCCGTAACGGTTTTTGGCGAATTCATCCGGAGCGCAATGAGTTTCAGTTGCTTAGTAAAGAACACCTTTTTTTGACATTTGAGATGGATTCGAGAGGATACATCTGGTTGGTGGCTGATTTCAAACTTTACAGGATGAAAGCAGAGAATTGGGATCAGCTGGAATGCATCAAGCTGGAAGGAGGCACTACTGCCGATGCCCGGATAACCCGGATTATGGAAGCGGCTGATGGTACGGTTTATATGGCTACCTTGGGAGATGGTGTATATTCTTATAATTATGAAACTGGACACTGGAAACATTATACAAAAAAGAGCAACCATCTTTTGAGCGATTTTTGCTATAATCTGGAAGAAACACACATGAATAATATTCTGATAACTTGCGATGAAGGTTTTTCCATTTATTCTCCTTTTAATTATTCTATGCATTCCATTAAATTGGGGCTTAAGGGAGGTATCTCGGCAGTGGCCGAGGGCGGTGGTATTCTGATGGCCGATGACGACCGGATTTATATAGGAGGAGTGGATGGAATGATTGCATTCAGAGAGAAGGATTTATATCAGGATAATGAAGATGGGGCATCCGGATTCTATTTTTCCAATCTATATATCAATAACGTGAAGGTTTCTCCTGATGATGGTTCGGGTGTGTTGTCCCAATCCCTGTCATTTACAAAACATTTGGATCTTTCTGCCAGGCAGAATAATATAATGATTGATTTTTCCAGTTCCAATTACGTGGAATTGGAAGGAAAAGATGAATACTTTTATAAGTTGGAAGGCTTTGATAAAGATTGGATATTGACAGACCAGTTGCGCGTGAATTATACAAATTTGGCTCTGGGCAATTATGTGTTGAAAGTGCGTGAATCGGGGACTAAGGTGAAAAATGAGGAAGGGCAGGAAATAATGCTTGATATAACGATCCACCGTCCTTGGTTTGCTACATTCTGGGCATTTTTGTTGTACTTTCTTGTGGTTGCGGGCATTGTTTACAGTTTCTGGCGGGTGAAGATGGCACGCAGGGCGTTGGCTTTGTCATTGGCTGAAGAAAAGAATGAGAAAGAGCGGATAGAAGAGGTAAATAAAGTGAAGCTACGTTTCTTTACAAATATTTCACATGAATTCCGTACTCCGTTGACTTTGATAATTGGACAAGTAGAGATGCTGCTACAAATGGAAAAATTAGCTCCTGTTGTAAACAAACGCTTGCATGGAATACACAGGAATGCGATTAATCTTCGTCTTCTTATAACAGAACTGTTGGACTTCCGCAAACAAGAGCAGGGATTCATGAGGCTGAAAGTGGAACGTGTGGAAGCAGTCCTCTTTGTGAAAGACATTTATCGGTTGTTTGTCGATTTTGCCCGTAAAAGGAATATGGAATATATATTTGAAGATACGGGAGAGGAGATTTACTTATGGTTCGACCCGGTACAGATGCAGAAGGTAGTCTTTAATTTGTTGTCGAACGCATTTAAGTATACACCGGAAGGGAAAAGTATAAAGGTGTCCGTCAGGCGGCAGCAGCGGATAGTGGAGATAGTGGTGGAGGACACAGGCTGCGGAATTTCTGCGGATGACAAGCAAAAAATATTCGAACGTTTTTATCAAGCAGGAGATGAATATTCTGGAAAAGGGATTGTGGGCAGCGGCATAGGATTGGCTCTGCTTAAAGGGATAGTAGATGCGCATAAGGGAGAAATAAAGGTAGACAGCGTGTTGGGCGAGGGAAGTACATTCAGGATATGCCTGCCTGTTGGAAACGGACACTTCACACAGGAAGAATTGGAGTGTGAAAAGACGGTTAGGGCTTTCTCCGACCGTGAGGATATGCTTATGGACGAAATAGCATTGCTGAACGATACAATGGAAAAAAGTGAGGCGGACCAGGATATGCCTGAGGACAAAAATGAAGGAATGCCGCGTGTGCTGCTTGTTGAAGATGATGAAGAGGTGTTGGAAATGCTGGTGAGCATCTTTTCGCCCACATACACAGTATATAAGGCTACTAACGGGCAGGTGGGGTTTGAGATGGCGCAACAGTGGCATCCGGATATTGTGGTCAGTGATGTGATGATGCCGGTGATGTCCGGCAAGGAGATGTGCTATAAGATAAAGAACTGTCTGGAACTGGCATATATGCCGGTGGTATTGCTGACGGCACAAACTTCGGAAGATTGCACGATAGAAGGATACATGTTCGGTGCGGATGATTATATCACAAAACCGTTTAATGTGAAATTACTATTGACCCGTTGCGGAAATTTGCTGAAGAATAGAAAAAAATTGCTCGATAAAGCGGCGCAGGTTGAAGTGACGGCAGTTCCGGAAGTCGGAATTCTGAATGTGGTGGATCAGGAATTGCTCGATAAAGCAACAAGTATTATAAAACGTAACTTTGATAATCCGGACTTTGACATGAATATGTTGGCTTCTGAACTGAATATGGGGCGCAGCAAAATGTTTGTCCGTCTGAAAGAAGTGGTGGGGCTCACTCCCAACGAGTTTACTTTAAAACTGAAATTGGAAGAAGCGTTGCGGATGTTACAGGAAGCTCCTCAATATAATATATCGGAGATATCGTATCAACTGGGATTTACTTCTCCCCGTTACTTCAGTCGATGCTTCAAGGACTTTTACGGAGTGTCTCCATTGGCTTATCGAAAGGAACCTTCTAATGGGAAGGAAGCGGATCTGAATTAGTAAAGTTGGTAATAATTAATCTTATGCATTTACATTGTTTTTCTTTTGAAATGTAAAAGATTTTATCTTGGGATGTAATGGACGTTTTCCTTATAGTAACGGCCTTTACCTTGGTATGTAACAGACGTTTCCCGGTGGGGTGACGGAGGTTACGCTGTAAGGTAACGGAAGCTACGTCGTAGGATAATGGATCATACTACTTAGGGTGGGAGAGACTATCATGTTTGTTTTGTAGAGGATAGGGGTAAAAAACGTCCAAAGTGTGACACAGATTGTCCGAAATACAATTAGTGCACATGTATCATATATACAGGGAAAGTATAAGTCTGAGAATTGGGCTTAATTTGTGCTGTGCTTATCGAGGTCTTTTCATCGTAAGTGTAAAGTTTATAAATATCAATCAAAATCTTTTTTATGAGAAACAAAGTATGGTTACTTGTGTTGGCTTTATTGGTCGTGCACTCAGGCAGGGCTTGGGGGGATGAAAGTCATTCCCGGTCAACAGCTATTACAGAGCAAACTAAGAAGAAAGTAGTGAAGGGTGTTGTACTGGACGATATGGGTCCGGTTATCGGTGCTACTGTATTTGTGAAAGGAACCCAGAATGGTATGGCAACCAATCTGGATGGAGAATTTACGTTGACGGTTCCGATTGGAGCTACCATTGTGGTTTCATTTATAGGCTACGAAGATAGAGAGATTGTCTATAAAGGTGAACCGGAGTTGAAGGTCATACTGACCGAAAATGTTACTAGTTTGGAAGAAGTGCAGGTTATTGCTTATGGTACTACTAAGAAAGTAACAGTCACAGGAGCACTCTCTTCGGTGAAATCAGAGGAAATCATGAAATCTCCTGTGGGAAGTATTGCTAATGCATTGAGTGGAAAAGTTCCCGGATTATCCAGTGTGCAGTCCAGTGGACAGCCTGGTGCCGACGATGCTACAATTTATGTGCGTGGTGTAGGTTCGTTGACTGAAGGATTGTCTGCTCCTTTGATGCTTGTAGATGGGGTGGAACGCTCGTTCTATCAGTTGGATCCGAACGAAATAGAAGATATTACGGTCTTGAAGGACGCATCGGCAACTGCCGTGTTTGGTGTGCGCGGTGCGAATGGTGTTGTTTTGGTTACTACCAAACGTGGACAGGAAGGTAAAGCTAAGATTAGTTTTTCTACCAGTATGGCACTTCAGTTACCTACTCGCATACCGGAGTTTGCTAACAGTTATGATTACGCAACCACTTATAATAATGCTCAGCTACGTGATGGAGTGTCAGAAAAAAATCTGGCATTTTCACCGGAAATGCTGGAAGCATTCCGCACGCATAGTAACCCGATGATTTATTCGGATACTGATTGGACTGATATGCTGATAAGGAAAACAGCGGTACAGACCCAGCATAATTTCAATATTTCAGGTGGTTCAAAGCGTGTCCGCTATTTTGCGTCGCTGGGTGTATTCACTCAGGACGGACTTTTTAAAACATTTGATACACACGGACACAAGACAGGTTTTAAATACAACCGTTACAACTACCGTGTGAACATGGATGTGGATGTAACTAAAACCACTTCCATGAAAATCAATCTGGGAGGTCGTCTGACTGACAAGCGTGAACCAAATTACAATAACGGTACAGCCACAAATGTCAAGAGCTTGTTCAGGGACATATATTGGACTCCTCCTTTTGCAGGACCGGGTATTGTGGATGGAAAGTGGGTTACCGTTAATGCGCAGACATTCGGAAAATTCGGTACAGTGTATGATGCATTGAATTCTTACTACGGAAAAGGCTTCAATACGTATGACAATAATGTGGTGAACTTTGACTTTGTGCTTGATCAGAAACTTGATTTCCTCACAAAGGGGTTGAAAGCTCATGTGAAAGGCGCTTATAATAGTGGTGTGAGTATAACTAAACGTCGTGAAGGCCGTGCTGACCGTTATGAGGCTTTTCTTGGAGAAGGAAATGAAGTCTTGCTGAAGAAAAACCAGGAGATGCAAACGCTGGGGTATAGTGATGAGAAATATGGCCAGTCCCGTGACTGGTATTTAGAGGCGGCCGTGAATTATCAGAGAAAGTTCGGATCTCATAATGTGTCTGCTTTGTTTATGTATAATCAAAACATGAAATACTACTATTCGACTAAATTTCAGGGTATTCCACGTAGTTATGTCGGTTTGGTAGGGCGTGCCACCTATGACTATAAAACTCGCTATCTGGCAGATTTCAGCATTGGATATAATGGTTCCGAGAATTTTGCGGAAGGCAGTCGCTTCGGTCTCTTTCCCGCAGGTTCTGTCGGATGGATAATTTCGGAAGAGCCGTTCATGAAATCTTTAAAACCATATATCAGTTATCTGAAACTACGTGGCTCGTATGGTATTGTCGGTAATGATATTGTTTCTGACGGTTCTAGGTTCCTGTATCTTCCCGATGCTTATACAATCAGTACTGAAAAATACGGTTTCGGTTCAATAGTTAACAATATATTGGTCGGAGCTAAAGAATCGAGGATTGGCAATCCGAACGTAACTTGGGAAACGGCTGCCAAACAGAATTATGGTATTGATCTGCACTTTTTTGACAGTCGCCTGAAAACGTCTTTCGATTACTTTATCGAACACCGCAAAGACATCTTGATATCCCGTAATATCAATCCCGGTTATCTGGCCATAAGTTTGCCTATCGTGAATATGGGTAAAGTTGATAATAAAGGTTTCGAGGTGACGGCTCGTTGGGAAGATCAGATACAGAATGTCAGATATCATATCGGAACCAATTGGGGGTATGCCAAGAACAAGATTGTGTTCAATGATGAAATTCCTCAGCCTTATGAATGGATGCGCAAGACAGGACGTCCCGTGGGACAACAGTTCGGATATATATATGACGGTTTCTTTACGGAAGAGGAAGCGGCAAACTATGCTTCGTTGAAAGGACAGGAGGGAGGTATACCGGATCATGGCGAAGGATTTACTCCTTTGGCCGGTGATGTGAAGTATAAGGATTTGAACGGAGACCATAAAATTGACAATAATGATGTTTCTGCCATTGGTAATCCTATTTATCCATTGCTTACGGGGAATCTGTCAATGGGTTTCTCTTGGAAAGGGTTGGATTTTAGTATGACGTGGGCGGGTGCATTCAAGACTTCCCGTTTGATTGCGGACTTTTACCGGTATCCGTTTGGAAGTACTAATAATCGCTCTCTGCTGAAGTACATGATAGATGATGCTTGGACACCGGAGAAGGGAAATTCTGCAAAGGCACCGGCTATTTCGTTGACAAACAGTAAACCGAACAATTATAAAGATTCTGATTTATGGTTGCGTGACGCTTCTTATGTTCGTCTGAAAAACTTGGAAGTAGGTTATTCTTTCCCTCAAAGTCTTTTGACTAAGATTCATCTGAGCTCCTTGCGCATCTCTCTTTCCGGTTATAACCTGTTGACGTTTGATGCATTAGGTTTCAGTGACCCCGAAAGTAATCCTAGCGGAGACACCTATCCGTTGGTGAAAGTTATAAACTTTGGATTAAAGGTTGGATTTTAACGCTTAAATAAAAGAAATGATATGAAGAATATAAAAAAACATTTTCATGCTATTGTGTTGCTACTGGGATTGCTGATTTCCACCAACGCGTGCGAGGACTTGGCTTTCGGAGATAAGTTCCTGCAAAAGCCACCCAGTACAGACGTTACGATCGATACGGTCTTTTCTACAGCTGAGTATGCTCGCAGGGTTTTGTGGTACAGTTATCGGTATTTACCGATGGGACTCGAAACGTCGAATAGCTATTGGAATACAATGTGGTTAGGAAATATTGAAGGACTGACGGATTTGAATCAGGATTATCTGGGATATTCCGGGGTGAATAAAGTCTATTATGCCGGTAACTATAATGCCGGTACGGAAAATTCACCGAGAGGTACATATATGGCTACCAAAGTTCGCTTTAATGAGAATGAAACTCATATGTGGTCGGCTATCCGTAATGCCTGGTTGATTGTAGCCAACATAGATAGGGTGCCTGATATGGATCAGGCAGAGAAAGAGCGCCTGAAAGCGGAAGCCAAGATGATAGTGGCTGTATATTATGCGCACATGTTGCGTCACTATGGTGGTTTGCCCATCGTGGATAAAGTTATTTCACCGGATGAGGCTGAGATGCCTGCTCGGGCAACTTTACAACAAACTGTCGATTTTATCGTGAGGCTGTTGAACGAGGCTATTGATTGTCCGGAGTTCCCTTGGCATATATCAGAGGCAGAGATGGCTAATTGGGACGGCCGTCTGACCAAAGCCGGTGCGATGGGGCTGAAGGCAAGAGTATTGCTCTTTGTTGCCAGTCCGTTGTTTAATAACGATCAGCCTTACTTTCAGGGAGCTGCCTCTGATGCGTTGATGACTTGGTTTGGAAATTATGACCGTGAACGTTGGAAACATGCGATGGATGCTTGCGAAGCCTTTTTTAAAGCTGTTGACAGTAACGGCTTTTATAAACTGGTCGAAAAAGGAGATGTGAATCCCAGCGACTATCGTTATGCTTTCCGTGCCGCTTATTTTGACCGTGGTACTACCGAAACTTTAATATCTGTTCGTAGAGAAAATTACTATAAGGCCAACCAACAACCCTATACTAACCAGGCTATCCGTTGGGGAGCAATCTGTCCTACAAAGGAATATTTTGATATGTTCCCGACTGCTGACGGAGAGAATTTTGATTGGAATAATCCGGAACATGCGAAGAATCCTTTTGTCAATAGAGATCCCCGTTTATCTGAAACATTCATACTGGATGGAGATATTTTCCAAAACAGAAAGGCCGGTGTTACAAAGGAGAAGCCGGACGATAAGGAAAATTATCCGGCAGGAAGAGACTGGAATGTAGGGCAGGTGACAGCCAAGTCGTTGCTGACAGGATTATCTTGCAGGAAATGGGGGTTGGACCGTGCAGGTGAGTATAACGGTCATGTCATCCAGTGGCCTCATCTGCGTATTGCGGAAATCTACTTGAGTTATGCGGAAGCCTTGAATGAGTATAATAACGGTCCGAATGATTTGGCTTACCATTATGTCGATAAAGTACGTGCACGTGTCGGCATGAAGGGACTGAAGAGAGGATTGAGTCAGGAAGAATTCAGAAAAGAGTTGCTTCGTGAGCGTGCTTGTGAATTTGGCTATGAGGAAGTACGTTTCTTCGATTTGATCCGCTGGAAGATGAAGGATCATTTCTCTTCTCCTCTGCATGGATTGAATATCTATAAGAATAAGAATGACGGCAGCTATATTTGTGAAGAGTTCTCACTTTTGGGAGGAGAACAAAGCCGTGCTTGGTGGAATCCCGGTGGATTCTCGGAGAAGTGGTATCTGAGTGCTTTTCCGCAGAATGAAATTAATAAAGGATATGGATTGATACAAAATCCCGGTTGGGAATAATACATCTGAAAAACATAGATAAACAAAAGTATGAATAAAAAGATAAATATCATATTGGCAAGTGTATTGTGCTCATTCAACCTGATGGCACAAGTAGACACATTGACGATTCATAAGGATAAAGTGGTTATGGATTATGGCCGCAATATTACTTATGATGCAAGAGAGGTTACCGGTGCTGTTTCTACGGCTACCAGCGATAAACTTTCGCATAAGAATAGCATTAATGCCACGAATCAGTTGTTCGGTATGTTACCGGGGTTACAGGTGTTGCAGAATGCCGGTGCGGTTTGGGAAGGCGGAGCTACCATGTATGTGCGTGGCATAGAGACTTTAAATTCTAAGAGTCCGTTGGTACTGGTTGATGGTTTCGAACGTTCTCTTAAGGAACTGAGTTCGGAAGAAATAGAGTCTGTGAGCGTATTGAAGGATGCCGTAGCTACCAGTTTGTATGGAATCCGTGGTGCCAACGGTGTAATTCTGGTTAAAACGAAGCGTGGTGTTCTGACCTCACCTC